>Ga0209181_10000255_pt1 | contig 98938 bp, 81 predicted proteins | sample MAT05_FD_187208 | JGI IMG/M metagenome (GOLD analysis project Ga0209181, IMG submission 187208) | Freshwater microbial communities from Lake Fryxell liftoff mats and glacier meltwater in Antarctica - MAT-05 (SPAdes) (version 2) | ecosystem: Environmental > Aquatic > Freshwater > Ice > Liftoff...
AGTTTTTGGTGGCAAGAGCGAACGCTTTGTTCCAAACCCTGGTCAGCTCACTCTTGGTATTGAAGCAGAAGCGGCTGCGCCTTCCTGCAATATCGCCCACGCAAAGAAAATCGAGTATTTACAAACCACCACTCCTAAAAAAAGAGACCTGTCTGAGTTGGGTGCGTATATGCAATATTTAGATCGTGTATACGAAACCAGGGAACCTGAAAATTTGCCAGCAGGTGCAATAAAGATTGGTGAAGAGCACCATGAAATTTTGGAGCAGACACCTGGCAAAACGTTTGTTAGGGTCATCGTTATTCCAAAATACAAAATTACAGATGCAGCTGATAGTGAGAAGACCCGGGTCATTGCAGCCCCAACTCCTGAAAGGCCATTGTTTAAATGCGTAGCCGGATCGAGCCTGAATGCTCAAATAATGGTTGATAAATTTTGTGATCATTTGCCGCTCTTCCGCCAGCAAAAAAGGTTTGAACGCAATGGCGTATCTATTCCTTATAATACTTTTATTGACTGGACCGGCAGAGGTATTGATTTAATAAGCATCGTTGGCGATGCGCTTTTAAAAGAAATTATTCAGTCCCCATACATCCACGTTGATGAAACGGGTTTGCCTGTTTTATTGGGTAAAGAAAGTACGAAGGCAAAAAAAATACACGACGGTTATCTGTGGTGTTACAATAACAATATTAAAAATTTAGTATACTTCGATTACCAGCCGGGGCGGGGCGAAAAGCATACAATAGGCATTTTAAAAGACTTCCGCGGTATCATCCAAACGGATGGCTGGCATGTGTATGAAGGCGTTGCGGCCAAACAAAATAACATCACCCAGATCTGCTGCATGGCCCATGCAAGACGAAAGTTTGTTGAAGCAATGCCTTACGATAAAGAGCTCGCCGAATATGCGCTAACAAAGTTCAATGCACTGTATGAAATAGAACGACGATGTAAAAAAGAAGCCCTTTCTTTTGAGCAGATCACCCAGGTACGACAGCGGGAAGCGGTACCGATATTAAAAGAATTGCATAAATGGATGCTGGCAGAATATAAATCACTGCTGCCTTCCAAACACATTACATCCGCCATTGGTTACAGCCTGGAACGGTGGGACCGCCTGTGTTATTACACAAAAGACGGTATGCTCAATCCTGACAACAATCCGGTTGAACGAGCCATCCGTCCGATTGCTATCGGCCGTAAAAATTATTTATTTGCAGGAAGTCATAAAGGTGCTCAACGCCTGGCAATGATGTATAGCCTGATAGGAACCTGCAAACTGAACAACGTTAACCCTTATGAATGGTTAAAAGATGTGCTGGATAAAATTAACAGCTGGCCGGTGAACAGGGTGTCCGAATTGTTACCGCATAAATGGAAACTTACCCATCAGCAATAACTTCCCGTAACCTTCTTCGCTTTTAAAATTACTTACTACTATTTATTGAAATCACAACGACGTGGCTATCTCGGGCGTTTACAATTATTCAAAGCTAAATGAGTGATGGGGGTTACGAGTTTACGAAACAGACCGTAAAATATACATTTCCCCTGCATAATTGTAAGCGCTTTCCTCAGTAATTTATCCATCGTATTAATGCAGGAATTGTTCATTACCTCAAAAGTAAAAAAGTATTATTAATTAGTAATGCACCATTAAATTATTGTTATCAATTAATTCAAATTTACAATCATAGAAATTTAAGTGATTTCTTAACAGGGTTTAGAACTATTTAAGTTTTAAAAAATGAGAATCTAAAAGATTATAACAAAAGAATTTTTTATTAAACGAGTATAATAAGTTATTCCTATTACTCAATTATACATTTAGCCAGGCAATTAAGCTCACTGCAGGTGTTGTCTTTTTTGCCATCGAAGCGTTATTAAATATTTTACTGTTCTTGTATTTTAATTATAGGAAATGGCGTTGCCTTTGTATCGTACAGGCGGAAATGAGGGAGTGTAAAGTGATTGATGATTGGATGGAATTGTAAAAAGATTAATGCAAAAACAAGGAAAATGTAAAAACATATACCTACCTCTATACACCTATTATTAAAAAAGCCCTGAAAGCGAATGCTATCAAGGCTTTTTATTAGTGCCCACGAAAGGAATCGAACCTTCACACCCTTACGAATGGCAGATTTTGAGTCTGCTGCGTCTACCAATTCCGCCACATGGGCATTTTTCCTGTTATCTCTTACTCAACTATCTAATATCCTAACAGGGCTGCAATATTACGTCAATCATCTATTCTGTCCAAAATACGTTGCAAGTATTTTATCTTAAAATAATATTCTTTTATTTTAAGGAGATGGCCAGTGGTAATGGTAGCGTCATTGTAAGTTTCAATCATCTCTTTTACTTCATCATATAAATCCATTTCTAACACTTCAACTTCCTGTTTAAAAGTTTCGGGATCTTCATCTGTTAATTTTTCATTCAGTTCCATCATATCCATTAAAAAACCGGGTGGTAACTGGTATTTTTCGTTTTCAGTCAGTAATCCTTTCAAGTACAATACGTATTGGATGGTTTGATCGGGCTGTTGCAATACTTTCAATGCCTTATTTACAAGCGAAGATTTTTCAAGTGCTGCTATTTGTTCGGCTTCACCAGCCTGTGTATAAAAGTCGGGATGATGTTGTTTTTGCAGTTCAAAATATTTATTCGCCAAAACTGCTTTGTCGGGTTGCAAAGACACCGGGATACCAAATAATTCAAAATAATTCATGGTGCAAAGATACCTTTTAGGCGCTTAAAGTTGAAGGTTGAAGGTTGAATCACTGAAGGTTCGTGGTTCAAAATCTACCCGGACTTTTTCGATATTTTTCCTGCTGCTTTTAGTTGCAGTTGGTAAAGGAGGATGCAATAAATTGCATTAAATTCTACGATAGATGCTGACAATTGGATTAATAAGGGAAGGGAAAATACCCGCTGACAGCAGGGTGGCACTTACCCCTGCACAATGTAAATGGTTGCAAAGAAACTTCCCGGATATAAAAATCATTGCGCAGCACAGTGTTATCCGCTGTTACAGCGATAAGGAGTACCTGATGGCAGGAGTGGAGGTGCAGGAAGATTTATCAAGCTGTGATATGTTGATGGGTATAAAAGAAGTGCCAGTAGCAATGCTGATTGCGGGCAAGACCTACCTGTTTTTTTCACATACTAAAAAATTACAGGTTTACAATCAACAACTTTTCCAATCGGTGATTGAAAAGAAGATTACATTAATTGATTACGAATGCCTGGAACATGCTGATGGTACCCGTATTATCGGGTTTGGCTTTTTTGCCGGAGTAGTAGGTGCACACAATGGCATGATGGCTTATGGAAACCGCACGGGCCTGTTTAAATTACAGCGGGTGGGTTCTGTAAACAGTTTTCAAAAATTGATACACACTTATTTTGGATTAAAGGTTCCGGTGATGAAGATAGCGGTTACGGGGAGTGGCCGGGTAGCACATGGTGTACTCGAAATAATGAACCTGCTCGGAATTCATGAAGTAGAAGCGGATGAATACCTGGATCGTTCATTTACCTATCCGGTGTATGTGCATTTAAAGGGCGCTGACTTATATGCACATAAACTAACGGAAAAATATAACCGGGAAGATTTTCATAATCATCCGGAAAATTACAGGTGCAAATTCACGGAGTTCACACCGGAGACTGATCTGCTGATCAACGGGGTATATTGGGACCAGGGTGTGCCACGTTTATTTGAACGGGACGATATTCAATCCCCTGCGTTTCGGATTGCGACCATTGCAGATATTACGGATGATAAAGCCGGCTCTGTTCCCATCAACCTCGGCGATGCAACTATTGACGATCCTATCTATGGTGTGGATAAAAATACTTTTCAGCGAACGGCTCCTTATTTACCCAGCTCTGTAGATGTAATGGCAGTAGGCAATTTGCCCAACGAATTGCCCAGGGATGCCAGCCGGTATTTTGGCGAACAACTGATTAAGTTTGTATTGGATGATATAAGAAAAGGAGGAAGTGAAACCCTCCAAAAAGCGACCATGGTAAAAGATGGGGTGCTTACTGATGAATTTAGTTATATGAGGGAATATGCGGGTGGAGATTGAAGGTGTAAGGCAAAAGGCGTAAGGTGTAAGGTAGAAGGTTTAAGGTAAAAGGTGTAAGGCATAAGGTATAAGGCAAGAAGTATAAGGCATAAGGCATCTGGTATGAGGAACAAGGCATAAGGCATAAGGTACGAGGTAATAAACAACCCTCAACCCTCAACAATCAGCCATCAACCTTCAACCACCAACCTTCAACCTTCAACCAACAACACCCTCAACCTTCAACCATCAACCATTAACCATCAACCTTCGACCCTCAACCATCAACCTTCAACCATCAACCATCAACCTTCGACCCTCAACCTTCAACCATCAACCATCAACCTTCAACCGTCTTCAAAGATGTAAATAGTAGTCTTTCATCAGGTCAATAAAATCCTGGGTATAATTTCCGGCTTCGTTTTTAATAACGAGTTCATTGCTGCCAAAATTTATATTCTGACGGCTAAAAAATAATATGCCCCTGAAAAAGGGATGCGTGTTGGTATGTTGCACCAGCAATTGCTCATTCAGAAAATAACCGGCAGCTAATGACATTTCAATAAAAAATTCTACCCGGTGATAGGGGAGTAGTACCCCAAAAAATCCATCAGGCGCTAAGTGATTATTTATTACAGAAAGCAATTGTTCAAGTGTAAGGGTTGTATCGTGTTTAGCCGCATCCTTTTTACTATTTCCCGATTTAAGATCACCTTCAAAAAACGGCGGGTTGGAAATAATGCAAGCATATTTTTTGCCTGGATAAAATTGCAAAGCATCCGCATTAAAAATATTCAGCCTGTTTTGCCAGGGCGATTGTTCAAAATTTATTTTTGCCTGTTGAAAGGCAGGTTCGTCTAATTCAATCGCATCCATCATTGCGTTCGATTTTTGTGCCGCCATCAAACTCAATAAACCTGTGCCGGTTCCGATATCTAAAATACCGGCCGGTTCCTTTTTTTGGTGGATGATTGTCCTTGCCAGGCAGGCCCCAAATACACAGGCGTCTGTACACACTTTCATGGCACAGTGTTCCTGCTGAACGATAAATTGTTTAAATTGAAAATAGTTGTTTGCCAAGAATGCACGAATTAAAACAAATAATTTTTTTTCTAAAACTTTCATTAACCTTCAACCTTCAACTATCAACCATCAACAACCATCAACCATCAACCTTCAACTTTTTCCTCACCATTCTGCTCTTGCGGAAGGGCTTGTATCGAGGAGTGAAAAATCTTTGTTGAGGTATTTATAATACGCTGTAATAGCAATCATCGCTGCATTATCGGTACAATATTCAAAGGCTGGAATAAATGTTTGCCAGCCCATCTTTTCCCCTGTTTCTTTCAATGCCTTTCGTAAACCACTGTTTGCACTTACACCGCCTGCGATACAAATTTGATGGATGTTATATTCTTTAGCCGCTTTTTTTAGTTTATTGATGAGGATACTAATGATCCTGTCTTGTATAGAAGCACAGATATCAGGCAGGTTTTCTTCAATAAAAATTTTTCTGGTTTCTTCGGTAGCAGTAAACGCTTCTTTGAAAACATTGCTGGTGCCGGCATTTTTTAAGAAATATAAAATAGATGTCTTTAAACCGCTGAAGCTAAAATTCAATCCCGGTATTTGCGGCTCGGGAAATTGAAAGCGTTTGGGATTGCCATTTGCAGCATATTTGTCTATCAGCGGACCTCCGGGATAGGGTAGCCCCAATAGTTTGGCGCTTTTGTCAAAAGCTTCTCCTGCTGCATCATCAATAGTTTCGCCTACCACTTTCATTTTAGTAGCGGATTCGCACAATACTATTTGCGTGTGCCCGCCACTTACGGTAAGGCATAAAAATGGAAAAGCCGGCTTTTCATCTGGTATTAAATTCGCTAATACATGTGCCTGCATGTGATGAACTGCTATGAGTGGCTTGTTCAATGAAAGTGCCAGTGATTTTGCAAACTGCGTACCCACCAGCAATGACCCAATCAACCCCGGTGCCTGGGTAAAAGCAATTGCATCGAGGGATGACAGTTCGCAAATGGCCTTTTTTAAAGCGGCATCTACTACCGGTACAATATTTTGTAAATGAGCCCTGCTGGCCAATTCCGGCACCACCCCTCCATATTTTTCGTGTACGGTTTGATTGGCAATGATATTGGACAATATCTTCCCATCCACACAAATGGAAGCGGATGTTTCATCGCAGGATGATTCTATAGCTAAAATAGTAACCCCAGCCCCTCCCGATATTGGATCGGGACTTTGTTCCTGGGGGTTATTCGAAGAGACTTCCATTTTGCAAAAATAGGTTAATAAGGAGGTTTACGAGAATTAGGAGGGTGCATTTCAAATCCGATAGCTATCGGATGTCGCTCCTGTTTTCGGTCGGTGGAGACACCGACCGAGGCTGGGCCGTGGTCGACGTCCTCAACAACCACTTGGCGCTGCGACAAATTGAAATGCACCCAATTATGCTTACCGGATATTCAATCGGTATGCAACGATTTAATGTCATTAAAACTATCCGGGTATCTAATTTTTAAAATCAGGTGATTAAATGTATTTTGAAAGGTCGTAACCGGATGATGAGAAACAGACTACGAATTATCCGTGTCCAGAGTTCCCCCTTCGGGGGCGAGGGGTTTATTTACTCCTGATAGCTACTACCGGATCCATCTTTGCTGCTCTTGATGCAGGAAAAATGCCCGCCAATATTCCCACTACCAGGCAAATAATAACGGTGCTTATCAATAAAGGAAGCGAGACGTATACCGGAAACTCAAGCGGTCCGGACAGTATCAGGGTAAGTACGTACACAAAAAATAATCCGAATGCGCCACCCAGCAGGCAAAGTATTGTGGCCTCCAGTAAAAACTCAAATAAAATACTGCCACTTTTGGCACCAATTGCTTTTTTGAGTCCTATCACGCTGGTTCTTTCTTTTACTGTTACAAACATGATGTTGGCGATACCAAACATACCCACAATCAGGCTGATCACACCAATTAATCCACCCACTATATTGACCGTGCCAAATAACCCGGTGATTGCTTTGCTAAAAGCCTCCACGCTGTTTAATGAAAAATTATCTTCCTGGGTAGGACTTAGTCTTCTGATCTGGCGCATGATTCCTTCGAGTTCATTCATCAGGGCGGTGGGTGTTACTTTGTCTTTTCCCTTCACAATCAGCACCGGGTTAGCATTGTCTTCATCAATGATCTGTTTACAAAATTTATAAGGAAGCATGATACAATTATCATAATCCCAACCTATAAAATTTTTCCCTTCTTTCTTTATAATGCCAACAATGTTTACTTTTTTGCCTTTTATGTCGAAATATTTTCCCAGGGCCCTTTCAGCAGTTCCATATAGTTTTTCTGCATTGTCATAGCCAATCAAAGCAACCGGCGAACCACTGTTAAATTCTGCCGATGAAATATAACGGCCCAGGTCAAAATAAATAGGTTGTACTATGGTTTGTCCTTCTACAATGCCATATACGGATGCATTTTGTATAATGTCATCATTGTGCGATAAGTTGCCGCTGGATCGTATTAGAAAGCTAATGTCATCTACCAGTTGCGAACGCTCCTTAATTAAATTCATTTCCTCATATTTCATAACCGGTCTCGCCCTGAATTTCCAGAAAGGTTTGTCGGGTCCGCCACTATACTCCCACTTATCAATATAGATCGTGTTGCTACCCAGGCTATTTACTTCGTTCTGGATATTACGTTCAAGGCTGTTTACAGTAGCCAATACGCCAATAATACAAAATATGCCAAATGCAACGCCAGTCAGGCTGAGCGACGTACGAAGTTTATTAACCCTTAATTCCTGGAAGGTTAGCCGTAAAGAGTTGCGAAGAATGTTGAGCGATTTGCGCATGTGTCAAAATTACTGTAACCAAATTAAATGAAGTTTAAAATTATGTAAGTGGTTGAAATTTTTCCCTGGCAATACAAATGGGGTAACTGCCAGGCATATCGAAAAAACAGGGCAAACCGAACAGGTGATTGATTTGTTTTTAATTAATTAAGGAAATGCAATACGAACCATTTGAAACAAGCAGGGATTTGATTACATTCGGTAATTATTAGCAGCATGCCATATTTTATTTACCGGGATTAAGATAGAATGAGTGCTACTTTAGTAAGCTTGCCAGTTACGAATCTCCCAATCTCTAAACAGCTATCATCATGACGATTGCAACGCCTATTTTCAGAATTTTTGACTACAGTAAAGCAATAGAGTTTTACGTGGACTGGCTTGGGTTCACTATTGACTGGAAGCACAGTTTTGGAGAAAATTTTCCAATTTATATGCAGGCATCGCTGGGTACCCTGGTGATACATCTATCCGAACACCATGGCGATTGTTCACCTGGTGCACGAGTACATATACAGGATTTTGAGGGACTGACAGAATACCACAAAAAGTTAATCGCAAAAAATTACAAATACAATAAACCGGGCATTGAAAAAGCTTTTTGGAACAGCAACGTGAAGAGTATGGAAGTAATTGACCCGTTTGGGAACAGGCTAACTTTTACGGGTGCATAAAAATGATACAGGTTATCAATAAGATAGTTGATTGCGCTCAATTGTATATAGTCTAAAGGGTTCATCAATGCAAATTCATTTTAGTTGTATATATAATTGTCGCAGCACCTACGGGTTACTTAGTTTTGCCGTTTAGGCGTTCAGACGTTTTTGTTTCTTTGATAAATCAACGTCTTAAAGTCTTAACGGCGATTTATTCATTCTCTAATACTTGAAAAAACGACATCCGATAGCTATCGGATGTGAAATGCAACCTTTCAACGTCGGGAACAGAAAATCAATTACAGTTATTATACTGCTCTACCGCTTTATCAAGGGTGGAATAATCTAATTGCTTAGCCAGTATATTGGCTTGCAGCGCAGTACAGTCACCACAGAAAGATGCAAATACCTTTTCAAAATTCTGTTTGGTTACCAGTGCCACCTTCTCAGTAGATTTAATCTTAAGATAGAAATCCCCGATCTTTCCATCGGTAGTGGTTGCTGCGTAAGCGTCCGACCCATTGTACAGCATTTTGCCTTTATTATTCGTCACTTTTTGGAGGAGGCTTCCTTTTGTACCAGCCGAAGTTACTTTGTAGAAATCATTCATGTACGCTAGATATACATCCTGCCCGATAGCAAATTCATTGATCTCTGAAGGTGTATAATTCTTAGATATACCTGAAGTGGAGTTGAATGAAATGGTACCTTTTTTAAATGACTCCTTAATAGATCCTTCCAGCCTATCATTGCTGCTGTTAATTAAATACCCGGTTGTAAAGCCATCCGGAGTTGAGTTTGTCTGTGCTGAAGCAGCAATACTGCCAGCTACCAAAAATAGCAGAAGAAACTTTTTCATATTTGTAAATTTTAATTGATTTTAAATTCTACTTACTAATAAGTAAGTTTTTTGAACAAATTTTTAAGCCGATAATTGTTTTAGAACAGTTTTCCGAATTGTATCGAAGTCTTTTTTACCGGTGATCCTGGCCAGTTGCACCCCTGCCGATAAATTGGTCATTATCAGCAGTGTTTGTACTCTTGCTGATTCAGTAAAGGTAAACTCGCCATTTTTCTTTCCTTCCTGTAATGTTTTTTCAACCAGCTTTAAAACCAACTCCACAAGGGTGGCTACTTTTATCCTGGTTTTTTCCGGTAAAGTTTTGTAATCTGCCGCAATGGCTCCTATCACACATATCCGGTCGCCGTCAACAAGATTGCTATAGCGGTTGAAAATCTTTTCCAGTTTGGCTTTTGCCGGTATAGCCGCCTGCTCTATTTCCTGCCCGATATTGCCATAATTGACTATATGCGAATCCACGATGCTTTCATATAGGTCTGCCTTTGCAGGAAAATGATAATGTACGGCAGCGTTCCTGATATTCAATTGTTTTGCGATGTCCGCATAACTGAATGCATGGTAACCTGCCTGTTGTATGAGGGTTGCGCCCAGTTGCAGGATAGCTTCTTTTGTATCGTTGTTTTTTGGTGCCAGGGTACGAATGTAAATAATTACTTACTAATAAGTAAGTTTTAGGTGGTATTTATTTTTAATCATATAAATAGGCTAGTCAGGGATATTAACCTCAATATGTGAAAAGATTGAAAGCAGGCAGATAGAGTATTTTCAGAAAGTTTTATATTCTTCTATGATACTATTGCCCATTTAAATAGAAGCTGGCGGGTGATTATCCTACTCAAGGAGGTAGTTTAGTGGATATATAGTTTTGCAACAATTATAAAAAAGACCTTCAATTATCACCTTATTTATATGCGGCCCCACCGTCCCGTCAGGGACAAAATATTGGTAGTAGTAGATAGTGTTACTGTTAAGTTCCGTTTAGGGACGTGATATTAAAAACAAGCGGATTATATCACGTCCCTAACCGAACTTAATTAAACTAAGGTATTTCTTGTTCTACCAATATTACGTCCCCATGGGACTTTTAAAACTCATTCCCATCAACTAACCTTCATGAAAAAGTTTCTTCATCTTACCCATTGGAAATACAAAAAGATGATTCAGAATTGAATATTCGTTACACTAGTATCATGTCAACATTAATTTGTCATAGATGAATTTTCTTGGTGAGTCACCCCCAAAGGGTGACTCACCAAGAAAATTCGCGACTCATACATTATTTCCTTTGTGACAAGCCATTAGAGGAATCCTGGCGGAAAACATGATTTGAAATGAGTAGTACCCCCGTATCATAATGCTGATTGGATTTAACCCGGGATGAATGCTACCTTAAAATATTTCAATATCCAAAACATATATTATCTTAACATTATAAAAAAAATAAAACTATGCAAAAAAACATCTTTCTTCTTTTGACGCTCATCGCTTCATTGGCTGCATGCAATAATAAGCCGGCTACACCAAAGGAAATAAAGCAATACAGTGCAGAACAACTGTACGATAACAAAAGTATTGGTGGCGCCGCATTCAGTACAGATGAATCAAAAATACTGGTAAATGCAAATATGACGGGTATTTACAACCTGTACGAACTGAATATTGGCGATACCTTGTTAACACCATTGACCCGGTCTGCGAAAGAATCATTTTTTGCGATTGATTACCTGCCGGGAAGCAATAAATTTTTGTATAGTGCAGACAAGGGAGGAGATGAAAACGGTCATATTTACCTGCAGTCGCCGGGGGATACCGCGGGCAGGGATTTAACCCCCTGGCAGGGCAGCACCAATAATATGTATGGCTGGAGTGCTGATAAAAAATCAATGTATGTGATGAGTAACCAGCGCAATCCAAAGTATTTTGATCTCTGGAAAGGAGATACCGCTACCTGGAAATTTACCAGCTTTTTCCAAAACGATTCAGGGTATTCTCCAGGGGTAATCAGTAAATCTGAACGATACCTTACGCTTACAAAAGAAACCACTACAGACAAAAATGAGTTGTACCTCTATGACAGAACCAGCAAAACTATCAAACGCATTAGCAATGATAACGAGGCCACCTGGAACGGTATAGCCTTTGAGAAAAATGACAGTGTGCTCTATTATATTACCAACGACGGGGATGAATTTGCATACCTGGTAAAGTACAATATCAATAGCGGAAAGACGGATAAATACTTTAGCAGCAAGTGGGATGTGGCAAATATGTCGTTGAGCGAAAATGAAAAATACCATACCATCTTCATCAATGAGGATGGACAAAATAAGGTGCTTTTATATGACCACGCAACCAACCAGCCAATTGATTTTCCGGAAATTAAAGATGGTGATGTAAAAGGAGTAACGATTTCCCCTTCAGAAAAAAATATGATGCTGTCTGTAGGAAGCAGCCGAAGCCCCGGCAATATCTACAATTACAATTTTGAAACAAAAACATTAAAGCAACTTACACAAACACTAAACAAAGAAGTGGATGTGAACGACCTGGTGAGTGCTGAAGTAATCCGGTTTAAATCTTTTGATGATAAAGAAATACCTGCTATTTACTATAAGCCGCTTACCGCATCAAAAGATAATAAAGTGCCAGCCTTGCTATGGATTCATGGCGGGCCAGGTGGGCAGTCGAGGATTGGGTTTTCCAACGAAATTCAATACCTCGTAAATCATGGGTATGCGGTGCTGGCGGTTAATAATCGTGGTAGTAGCGGGTATGGTAAAACTTTTTATAAGCTGGATAACAAAGATCATAGCATTGGCGATTTAAAGGATTGTGTATGGGCCAAGAAATGGCTTCAGCAGCAAGACTACATTGATACTGCAAAAATTGGTATTGAAGGAGGCAGCTATGGCGGATGTATGGTATTGGGTGCTTTGGCATTTCACCCGGAAGAGTTTAAAGTGGGGGTGGATTTATTTGGGGTGGCCAATTGGATCCGTACTTTACGCAGCATTCCACCTTACTGGGAGTCATTTAAAAAAGCATTGTATGATGAAATGGGTGATCCTAATACGGCAGACTCTGTACGGTTGAAAAATATATCGCCCCTGTTCAATTATCAAAAAATAAATAAGCCTTTGCTGGTTTTCCAGGGCATGAACGATGTAAGGGTGCTTCCCATTGAAAGTGAAGAAATTGTTGCCGGTGTAAAAAAGAACAACGTGCCAGTTGAATATATCACCTATGCCAACGAAGGACATGGGTTTGCAAAAAAAGAAAACCAGGTTACCACTTCTAAAAAAACGCTGGAGTTTTTAGATAAGTACCTGAAAGGGCCAGTAGAAACTGTAAAAAAATAATGATAATAATAAATAATTTTATATGCCGGGGCCTGTGTTCCGGCATATTTTATAAATGGCTGTACAATACAGATAAAAAATAATGTACTCCTCAAAAAAGATAGGCTTGCAGTAAACTATGATTTCAAAATGATAGATTGCTTTAAAGCCAGGGCGCATTTCAAAATGTCAGATTATATCCCGGCTGATTTTTTATTTTTGTAGCCGGCAGCAGACCAATGTGCAACTTCATTGGCGACGCTCCGTTCAACAGTTGTAATGCTGTGAAGCTTTTATTAAATCTACATTTGGAAAAATAACTTGAAATTGTAACCATAGCCGCTATTCCCAAAATTGCTAACTTGCGCAGTAAATAACAATTATAAACAATTGTGTTTTTTACCAATTGCATTACTTGCAATTCAATCAAGTTTTCATCTTTTAAGTTTATTAAAGAGCCAGCCAAATGAAAGAAGTATATATAATTTCTGCTGTAAGAACGCCCATCGGAAGTTTCGGTGGATCCCTGAAAAGTTTTACTGCAACCCAATTAGGTGCCATAGCCATCAAAGGAGCTTTGGAAAAAGCAGGTATTTCAGCCAACCTGGTAAATGACGTGTTAATGGGGTCTGTAATTCAGGCCAACCTGGGACAGGCTCCTGCGAGGCAGGCCGCTAAGTTTGCAGGCTTACCTAACGAGGTAAACTGTACTACCGTAAATAAAGTGTGTGCCAGCGGAATGAAATCAATTTCCCTGGCTGCTCAAAGCATTTTGCTGGGCGATGCAGATATAGTAATAGCTGGTGGTATGGAGAGTATGAGCAATGTACCTTTCTATGCAGACAGTATGCGCTGGGGCAACAAATACGGTAACACACAATTTATAGATGGCCTCGCAAAGGATGGGCTTACCGATGTATACGATGGCAAGGTAATGGGCAATGCAGCGGAACTTTGTGCAAGCACCTGCGGTATCAGCCGGCAAGACCAGGATGCTTTTGCTATTGAGAGTTACAAACGCTCACAGGCAGCAGTAAATGAAGGTAAATTTGAAAACGAAATCGTACCCGTGGAAATACCTCAACGCAAAGGCGACCCTTTATTATTTTCAAAAGATGAGGAGCCATTTAATGTAAAGTTTGATAAGATACCGGAATTAAAAGGGGCCTTTCAAAAAGAAGGAACGGTAACCGCCGCCAACGCATCTACAATGAATGATGGTGCCGCCGCGTTGTTATTGATGAGCCGGGAAAAAGCAGATGAGCTGGGATTGAAACCCATCGCAAAAATACTCAGTTATGCGGATGCAGAGCAGGCTCCCGAATGGTTTACTACCACACCGTCACTGGCTGTACCAAAGGCGGTGGAAAAAGCAGGGTTAAAAATGGAAGATATCAGTTACTGGGAATTGAATGAGGCTTTTGCAGTGGTAGGGATTGAAAACAGTAAGCGAATGAAACTTGATCCGTCGAAGGTGAACGTAAACGGGGGAGCTGTTTCCATGGGCCACCCGTTGGGCTGCAGTGGTGCAAGAATTATTGTAACGCTGATCAATATTTTAAAGCAAAATAATGCAAAATATGGGGCTGCCGGTATCTGCAATGGAGGCGGTGGCGCTTCGGCGATGGTGATTGAAAACATGTAAGGTTTATGTAACATTTTTACTGTATTTTGTATGTTCACCAAATTAAAATAACATGCCGGTAGAAATTAGGGAATTAATAATAAAAGCTTCCGTAGCGCTTGACTGGGAAAATAAAACTGCAACAGAAACCGATCAAAATATTGTGTGTTTAAGGTTGCGGAACGAAAAAGAAATGGCATCTTATGTAAAAGATTATTTTACCCAAAACAAGGCCAGAACATTGTCTTTTAATCAATCAGAGCTTGCAGCCTTCCTATTGGAATGGCAAAGTTCTTTGTTAAAATAAAAAATATTTTAACGTAAGCCATCGTCTAACCCGTCTTGTCAACGGTGGGGATAAAAATAATTTTGTTTTCGAAACATTTCTATGTCAGTAAAATTAGATGTAACCCCTCCAATGTTTGATAAGATATTACAATGGCAGCAAAGCGGTCTGACTCAAAAAGCATATAGTGAGCAGGGAAGCATTGCCTATTATTTTTTTATTACTATTGGATCACAAAAATTCATTAAACTCCAGGTAACTCCCAATTATGTTTCAACGCAAATGGAACTTATTTATCCTGATGGCAAACGGGTAACTAAGTTTGCAACTTGATTATTTAAAGTTTACCTCACAGTAAATTAAAACCTTGCATGGTATGGCGCTGCCAATATCTGCAATGCCGGCGGTGGCGCTTCGGCGATGGTGAATGAGAACGTTCAATTGTTCTTTTAATACTTAAATTCTTCTGTGGGCTTCCTGGATAGGCAGCTTTTTTTATGCCATCAATTGGAACCATTTTTGTACCCTTCATTTTATTCCCCACCCGCCAGCTTCACTATAATAAAAATTTGATGATATGAAAAAATATCTACCTGCTGTATTACTTTTTGTAATTGTATCTCAGTTTGCAAACGCTCAAACGGTATTGATCAATCTTGGTACCACTACTGTAGAAACCTCCACTTTATATACCACAACTGAACCGCCGTGGGAAATGAAATACGGTCCCGGCGATTCCCTGTGGATGACAACCAAAAATGGGAAGGTTTTCCGCATTCATCCTATTACCGGATTGGCCACTTTATTACTGGATTATAGCGGTACAGTATACCAGGCAGGTGAGGCCGGTATGCTGGGAATGACTTTTCATCCCAACTTTGCCTCCAATCCTTTTGTGTATATCGCTTATACCTATACCAGTGGTACTAATAAAGAACGCCTTTCAAGGTTTACCTACACCGGTACAGCATTGGTGAATGAATTAATTTTAATTGATAACATTATAGCCAACACTATCCACAATGGATCACGCCTGTTGATTTTGCCCGATAATACCATATTGATGAGTACCGGCGATGCCAATACAACGGCTGATGCTCAGGATAATACAAAAGTCAATGGTAAAATATTGAGGGTTAACCTGGATGGAACAATTCCTGCGGATAATCCAATACCTGGCAGTTTGGTGTACAGTTTGGGCCATAGAAATTCACAGGGATTATCGCTTCATCCCAATGGGAAAGTGTATGCAACAGAACATGGCCCAAACAATAATGATGAATTTCAAATAATTGAAAAAGGAAGGAATTACGGCTGGCCAAATGTAGTAGGTTTTTGTGATAATGATGTAGCTGGCGAAACGGCTTTTTGCACCGCCAATAATGTAAAAGAACCGCTGGCTTCCTGGAATCCTGCACCTGGCAGTACCTGGGCTCCAAGCGATTTGATTTGGTACACCCATCCTTCCATTCCCGAATTTCAAAATTCATTTCTCGTGGCATTTTTAAAAACGCAAAAGGTCCTAAGTATCCGGTTAAATGCAGCCGGCGATGGCATCACTTCCCAAACAGATTATTTTACCAGCCAATGGGGACGGCTAAGGGATATTACTGCTGGCCCGGATGGTACCATCTATATCGCAACAAATGTAAGTCCCTACAGGATCATCAAAATTAAAGCGGCCATTGTAACTCCGGTGTTGATTACCAATTTTACGATAGCCTGTAACAGGCAAAATCCAACTATACAGTGGAACACGCAAATTGAAATAAACAATAAGCATTTTATTTTATACAAAAGCTCCGATGGAATAAAATTTGATCTGGTGGCAACGATTAACTCCAGGGCCTCCGGAGGCAATTCATCTATAAGCATTCCATATAATTACACTGACAACAATAACCTGGGCTTTCACGTTTTTTATAAATTGGTTAGTGAGGATAAAGATGGCAAAAAAAAGGATTGGGGAATAGTTACCTCATCCTGCGGAGCGACCGGAATAAGTTTTTCGTTACTTCCCAATCCAGCCACTAATCAAAGCCTATTAATTATGAATGGCGTGAACGATTTAATGACTGTCCAGATAGTTAATTCTTTGGGGCAACGGGTTTATCAAAACAGGTCGAAAAGTAATATCAATTTGCCGGTTGAAAAATGGTCACCGGGTATCTACCATTTAATAGTTACCAATAGCCATAATGAAGTGGTATATAAAAATAAGCTGGTAGTGCAATAGGGTATCATTATTCGTGAATTAATCCAGTTTATTAAAGCATTAAGATATTTTCACGCAAAGACGCAAAGTAGTAAAGCCGCAAAGTGCGGCTTTTATTTTTTTTGAATGGGAATAATGATAACTCTTGATCTATTTCGTTTTTTAGTGCAGCTCCATTAAAGCGAAAAAATGGTAGTCAATAAGTTTAAATTTTCATAAGTTCCGCAGTGATGGAATTTAATTTACCCTTAAAATATATTTCCGAAATTGAATAAAGCTTCAGGCAACTTCCCTTTGGAGGACGGAGGTGGCCTTACACATTAAACCTAAAGTGCATTACATCGCCATCATGTACCACGTAGTCTTTTCCTTCAATTCTCAAACGGCCATTCTCCCTGCAGGCGGCTTCTGATTTATAGGTAATAAAATCCTGGTAAGAGATCACCTCTGCTTTAATAAATCCTTTTTCAAAATCCGTATGAATCACGCTGGCAGCCTGTGGTGCTTTCCAGCCATGGTGGATCGTCCAGGCCCTTACTTCCTGCACGCCGGCGGTAAAGTAAGTAGATAAATTTAGTAGTTTGTAAGCAGAATGAATCAAACGGTCCAAGGCAGGTTCCGTCATTTTATATTCTTCCATAAACATGGCCTTATCATCCGGGTTGTCAAACTCTGCTATCTGTGCTTCAATGGCATTGGTCATTACAATTACCTGGGAGCCTTCTTCCTTAGCCGCTGCTATCAGTATATCGGAATATTTATTACCGGTGTGCATACTGGCCTCATCTACATTGGCCACATACAAAACGGGTTTTTCACTCAGTAAAAAATTTTCTGCGATCGCTGCTTTTTCTTCTTTGTCAAGGCCGAGGGAAATAATACTTTTTCCTTTATTCAGTTGATCCTTACACTTTAATAGAACATCATATTCCAGTTTTAATTTGGCATCCCCTGTCTTCAACATTTTTTCCATGCGGGATAATTTTCTTTCCACGCTATCGAGATCCTTCAACTGTAACTCTGTTTCGATGATTTCTTTATCACTGATCGGGTTGATTGGGCCTTCCTCTCTTAAAATATTTTCATCTTCAAAACAACGGATCACATGAATGATGGCATCCACTTCCCGGATATTCGCCAAAAATTTGTTGCCCAATCCTTCGCCCTTGCTGGCGCCACGTACCAGGCCGGCAATATCCACAATTTCAATTTGGGTGGGTACGGTGCGATTGGGTTGTACCAGCTCTGCCAGCTTATCAATACGGGGATCGGGCACATTTACCAACCCGGTATTGGGCTCAATGGTGCAAAACCGGTAATTGCTTGCCTGGGCTTTCGCACTGCTGCTAACGGCGTTGAATAAAGTTGATTTCCCCACATTTGGTAATCCCACGATGCCTGCTTGTAAAGCCATGTCCTTAATTAAAAATGAATAATGAAAAATTAAAATTGGATGCAAAGGTAAGGTTTGAATTCAAATATCAGATTTCAGTATAAAACACTAATTTCAAGCATTGAAAAAGTATGAATTTAAATTAATTAGACGTCGTAACTGATTCTGCATGAAAGTTATTGAGCACTCATCATCTTACCCATTAGGGATTATACACAACTTATCATTCTTCATTCTTAATTTTTAATTCAAACATGGCATTAAGCAGAATCTGGTCGGCATTTATCATCATAGCAATTACCGTAGCTGGTATTAAATGTTTTTTCTTTGGAGATACGCACCTGTTTACCTGGATGGTAAGTGGAAAAGCAAGTGACCCTGCCAACCCGCTTAAATTAGACGGTATTATTGAAACCTGTTGGATAGCGGTAGAGATTTGTTTAAAGCTGGTTGGTATTTTAGCCCTGTTTATCGGTTTTATGAATATTGCCGAAAAGGCAGGCGGAATAAGGCTTTTGTCCCGAATCGTTGGTCCGTTTTTTTCCAGGCTTTTTCCTGAAATCCCAAAAAATCATCCATCTATGGGGCACATGATTATGAATTTTTCAGCAAATTTGCTGGGGTTAGATAATGCTGCCACGCCATTTGGATTAAAAGCAATGCAGAGTTTGCAGGAATTGAATCCAGCTAAAGAAGTGGCTTCCAATCCGCAGATCATGTTTCTTTGTTTGCATGCAGCCGGTTTAAATTTAATTCCGGTTAGTGTAATTGCAGTGAGATCAGCTCAACATGCATCTGATCCCACAGATGTTTTTCTTCCCTGTATGATTGTAACATTTGTCGGTACAATGACCGCAATGATAATCGTTTCATTTAAGCAAAAAATCAATTTATTTCAGCCTGTAATTTTAGCATGGGTGTTTTCTATTTCTGCTATTATTGTGCTGCTGGTTTTATATATCACCAGGTTAGATGCTGCAGGTATCCAGTTGTTTTCCGGCATGTTAAGTAACGGATTGATATTGCTTGTTTTTTTGCTAATCGTTTTAGGTGGGTTGTACAAAAAGATAGATTTATTTGCTGCGTTTGTTGACGGGGCTAAAAACGGGTTTGATACTGCCATTCGGATTATACCTTACATATTGGGGATATTAGTGGCCGTAAGCATGCTCAGAACCAGCGGTACATTTGACGCGGTAATTTCCGGAATCAAAAATTTTTTCGCCCTATTTGGTGCTGATACCCGTTTCGTTGACGGACTACCAACTGCATTGATAAGACCACTGAGTGGCGGAGCAGCCAGGGGAATGATGGTGAGTACGATGACTACATTTGGCCCTGATTCTTTTGCCAGTAAATTGTCAGGGATTTTCCAGGGCGCATCTGATACCACCTTTTATGTGGTGGCCGTTTATTTTGGCTCTGTAAACATTAAGAATACCCGTTATTCTATAGGTGCCATGTTGCTGGCAGATTTGGTGGGTATTATCACCGCCATTATTTTGTGTTATTTGTTTTTTGGGTAGGGCATATTCATGAATGATCCGTTCATATTTTGAGCGATAGGCCAATATCTATCCCACAAATAAATACCACTTTAACCTGAAAATTGTTGCAGTTTAGAATTTAAATAAAAAAGGCTGCCAAATAAATGGCAGCCTTTTTTATTTGCAACAATCCAGTTTTAAAAGTTGGTGAAGTTAGTGATGATGGGACGTTTTGTATTTGTTCCCGTAAGGCCAAATACTCCCCTGCTATAGATTGTATATTTTTTTGTATTGATGGGTGTAAAAGCCGAAATTGAATCCAGCTTGGCATCAGTGGCCGGGTTCCTGAGGAAAATTCTATAAACCTGTCCTGTACCAGCTTCCAGCGTTTCAAATGCAGAAATTGATTTAAAAGCCACAGAAGGATAGACTTTCGAAAAAGCAGTACCAGTACTCGTTTTTACAATTTCAATTTTCACAGCCGGATTATTTGATACAAAATTTGCCAACCGGATATACGCCTTTGTTGGATCAGCAACCGTAGGGTCATCTTCTATCACCACCGCACTGATCTTACTTAATGAATCAACCAAAGCATAAGTATAAAATTTCAGTGGATCAAAGCTTTGCGTGGTACTTAAAATTACCACACCTGGCGTAACCAGGGACGAATCCGGAACCTTTGCATCTACTTTTATAGACCCGGATGGTATGGTTGCATACCCAACCGCAGTTGGATACACCGATGGGAAAACAAAGCCAAGCACAGCATTTGTGGCACTGCCGGCTACTGCGGAAACTTTAGCACTGTTTGCAAAAAAATTAACCTGCGGGGCATCTGGTGATAACATTAGAAATTTTACGTTGGTATTCGTTGCAGGAATGGGCGTAAACCTGGTTGGTATCGAATCAATCTTATCACATCCGCCTGTCCCAAGCAATGCAAAAATGGCGAAGCTGTATATTAATTTTTTCATGTTTTAATGGTTGAATGGGTTAAGGTAAATGGATCCACAATTTTTTGGTGTGATAGTTGGCATCAAAGCCGCCGATAGCCTTTAATGCATCTATGTTCCAGATATACTCGGAATTATACCTTGGTCTTACCCTGTATGCAGGAATGTTGTTATTGTCGATGTATAATGTAGTTGGTAAGGTGAAAGAAGTATAGACATTTGGATCGTAATCAAACTTTCTCAAGTCGGTCCAGGTTTCAATAAATCCATAGCCCCACAATGCAATGTATTTTTGAAGCATTATCTGGCTGATGGTTAAATTGGCAGGGTCTGTCGGAACTACTGACGGCTCGGCTAAAAAGGCAGTTCGTTGTGTATTAAAAGCCGCAATAGCAGTGGGATCGGCAGTAAAGGTCCTTACGTAATCCAGGCTGGCATTAATGCCGGCTTTATACGCCGTCAATGCTAAGTTTTTATCCCCTTTAAAAAAAGCAGCCTCGGCTTTAATAAATTGCAGGGATGCATAAGTCATAAGCGGAAAACCCACTTTATCCTGGAAGAGATACTTACCTGGTGTGCCCAGTGGCACTGCATTTATACCTAGGGTAGTACCCCATACAGACCGTACCCCACTGGCCGTTGCACTTACCGTAGACGATTGCCCTGTTGCAGGCGTTAACCCCCTGTACACCCCATCTGTTGAAGGGTTTAACATAATAGGTTGCCGCGGATCTTTCATTCCGTTAAAAATAGTGCCGTCCATCAACCGTACAATAAAACCAGACTGGCCATATACGCCTATATTGCCCCGAAGGGTACCGAAAAAGTTGGCATCTGCACTGTTAGTGCCATTAAAAGGAACAATGGCATCATCTGCATTACTGGCCAGCGCATTATCAACATAACCAATAACGTCATCCGGCTTGTACCCAGGTTTTTTTATCAAATGGTGGGCATTGATTGCTAATATACCATACACGAATTTTTTCCATTTTAATGGGTCCCCCTTATAAATTAAGTCGAATTTGGTAAACAGTGGCGAACCAATGGCATCGGTCTTTTTATCCAATTCCCCTATCGCTTCCAGGCATTCCCTTTTTACATAGGCATACACGGTATCCTGTGGGTCGTAATCAAAAGTGTTCTTCAAAGGATCAAAGGCCTGTTTCAGTATAATGGGCCCATGATAGTCAGTTAACATTTGCCAACCCCAGGCCTGCATAGCCAGGCCAGCACCAAGAATATCCCACTTTTTTTGCTCACGGGCACCATTCAGTAAATCAATGGTATTCACTCCACTTTTCCAATACACACTTCGCCATAGTTCGCCGCCAAAATCACTGGAGGGAACATATCCATAAATATCGTATGAAATGCCTGCGGTAGCATGCTGAAAGTTCTGAATGTATGGTGCTATTAACCTGGCATCAAACTGGAGGCCGGAGGCCCAGCTGGTTTGAATGGACGGAAGATACAGCGCAGGGTCTGCTGTGGAGGGCCCGTTGGGATTTTTATTTACATCAAGAAATTTTTTACAACTTGCTGATGTTAGTAATAAACATCCGATGACAAGAATATTAATATTTTTTTTCATCATAATATTTTTAATGGTTATAGTCCTACTCTTAAGTTAAAGTTGAAAGTTTTGGGCACAGGTAAATTACCATAATCGATACCCATACTTCCGCTACCACCTGTGGCTACACTCGTGCCATTAACACCCGGATCGCCACCGGTGTAGTTGGTGATTAAAATTAAGTCTGTGGCTGTAAAGCCAATAGTAGCAGATTTAAAAACTTTGGTATTGCCTAAGAATTTGGCAGGTAATTGGTAGCTCATCGTAATATCCCTCATTCTTAACCAGTTTACATCCCTTTCAATAAATTCCTGGTCAATTACTGAACCGCTGTAAAAATTATTGTTGTAGTAGGGATTGATGCTAACGTTGTTTGGAGTTGGGTTGGTTGAATTTTCTAATCCGTCCCTTAGCACACCATCAAAAGTAAGATTGGTTTCCCTGTTCTGCACCGATCTTGGATGCAATCCTAAATTGTAGAGATATAGGCCGGTGCCATTAAATACATCGCCACCTTTTTTGTAATCCCACAGGAAATTAAGATTAATCCCTTTCCAGGTAAAGCTGTTATAGAATCCCATTCTGAAATCCGGGTTGCGGTCACCTGCAACGGGCCATAGCGCATTGTTGGTTGTAAGGGGCAGGCCGGAAGTTGGATTGATTAACAGTTGGCCCTTGTTGTTGTACTGGTAAGTAAATTGTGCGGTAAGTGTGGTTAACGCTCCACCTGGTCTTGCGCCGTTTCTCACATTTCCAAAAAGCCAGGTATCAGAATTGTAAAATTCTGTAACGCCAGAGGGCAATTTGGTAAGTTTGCTATCTGTTTTAGTAAAGTTGACAGAAGCATCCCATAAGAGGCTTTTACTTTTAACCGGTGTACCACGTAAAATTAATTCCACACCGGTATTTTCCAGTTCGCCACCGTTGATGTTTTTCAAAATAAAACCAGTACCATAACTGATTCTTAAACCATTGATAATTTGGTCTACACTTTTGCTTTTGTAATAGGCTCCGTCAAAACTCAACCGGTTGTTAAAGAACTGCAATTCCATACCCACCTCTTTGGAAGTTACTTTTTCCGGGCGAAGCAGTGGATTGGGGGCAGTAAAGCCGTAAGAAAATCCGCCGCCGGTAATGCCCTGCGCTTCCAAAGCAGGATTGGTAGAATAAGGTGAAGCATCTTTACCCACCTGTGCAATGGAACCCCTGATTCTACCCAGTGTTAAAATATCGGTGATGCGGGAATTTTTCAACAGCTCTGTAAATACAAAGGAAGTACTCAATGAAGGGTAAAAAAATGAATTACTACTTTCGGGCAGTGTACTGGTCCAGTCATTTCTTCCGGTAGCCGTTAAATAAAAGAAGTCAGCATAACTTAAGTTGAAATCCCCAAAAGCACCAACAACCCTTTTTTGTGCCTTGATAGATTTGGTACGCTGTGTTGTAGTGGTAGTGTTATTAATTGAATTAAAATTAGGCTCCAGGAAATTTTCGCCCCTGATAGAATACACATTGTCATCAAAAACATAAGTAGCACTACCTGCACGGAGCGTTAACTTTAATTTATTATCGAGGAAATTTTGCTTTACGGTAGCAAAGTATTGCCCGGTAATTACCCGGTTTACCTGGTTTGAAATATCAAGGCTGCCATTGGTATTTCCAAAGTTGGCCCTTGGGTTGGCTTCGGGGTGATACAACACAAAATATTCATTGGTTGATACGTCAATACCCAATCTGCCGGTTAATGATAACCATTTTAAAGGATCATACACAAAACCCAGGTTGGAGATTACGCGGTTTCCTTTGTCATTCAGTTTATTCTTGTTCACATCAAAAAAAGGATTCTCAATTTCAGTTCCTGCGGTGGTTAATTTCTTTCTTGCACCGCTGGCCGTAAGATAATCTGTGATGTCTGAATCGGTAGGGAAACTTAACAAAGCCAGATAAAAACTATTGGCGCCTTTTGATACTTTTTGATTTTTTGTATTGATGTACTGCAGGTTGGTTTCCGCCTTCAAATTTTTCAATATCTGTGCAGTTCCGGTCAAGGAAATATTGATCCTGTCATATTTAGTATTTGGCACCACACCCGATCTTGTGCTGTATGATGTGGAAAGACGGTAAGTATAGTTTCCGGAACCACCATCAAAAGAAAGGTTATGTTTATTTACAATTCCATTGTTAAAAAAGTTGTCGAGGTTATTGAAAGAAACCGTTCCTGCAGGGTACTTAGGGCCAAAATATATTGGTGAGTTGGTAGCGGTATTAACGGCATTGTTGTTTAATATCCCATTGGTTCCCCTTGAATACACTCCTTCAATTTCAGGAAGCCTGCCTACTTTTTCAATTCCATAATTATACCCGTAGGATATGGATCCTGTGCCAGCTTTTCCTTTTTTGGTTGTAATTACAATTGCCCCGTTGGCAGCATCAATTCCGTACAATGCCGCTGCTTCAGGACCTTTTAATATGGTTAAGCTTTCAATGTCTTCAGGATTGAGGTCGGAAATGCGGTTTGAAAAATCCACTGTGCGGTTTTCGCTTTGTGCTACCATGTTATTGGCGTTAAAGGTTTGGTTATTTACCGGTAAACCATCTATTACGAACAAAGGCTGATTGCTTCCGCTCAATGAATTAACGCCTCTTAATTGTATAGAAGTAGAACTTCCCGGCATCCCGCTGGTACCACTGATAGTAACACCCGGAACACGGCCTGCTAATCCATTTATAAAGTTGTCACGCTGTGTTTGTGCCAGTTCTGCTCCTTTTACATCGTTGGCCGCATAGCCTAGCGATCTTTTTGACCGGTTGATTCCAAGGGCCGTTACAACCACATTTTCCAGGTCCTTGTTTTCCGCCTTCATCTGGAGATTAATAGCAGGTGCATTGCCTGCAACTATTGTCCTGGTGCCATAGCCAACAAAAGAAAAAATCAATTGATGGCCCGGTGATGCCGCAATAGAATAAAATCCTGCACTGTTAGTTTGCGTTTTTTGGGCTGTTTGACGGTTTTGAACTGTTACTCCCTGTAAAGGCTTACTATCTGTTTCGGATAAAATAGTGCCGGTAATGATTTTTTGTTGTGCAAATAGCGGTGCATCGTAAAAAAGCAACCCGCATACTACAAACAGAAATTGCAGAATTTTTCTCATTGCGTGTTTTTTGGTTTAGTGTTAACAATTAGACAATATATGTTTTAAATAAGTTGCCTTTAAATTCTTATAAATGTGATTAAAATGTTTTTAGGAAAATTAAATTTTGTAAAAAATTATCCGTATCCCCTCAACCAGGACATAGTCTTTTCTCCGATAATTTGTGGGGAATTTATTTGAATGCAGCAGCTTAATCCTGGTAGTGAAAAAGGCAGGTATACCTTCGTGTTTTCCGTCCCGGCTATTGAATGTTTTTTGTTTTCTGCAAACCATTGCCAAAACCGTTCACCCTCCATAAAGATGGGGGAGTATAATGCTGATGAGGTCATTACATATTGCTGATAATCCGGCTTCGTAAATAAAACATGCATTTTCCTAAACATTTTTTTTCAAATTGGTAAGTCAAGATAGAAAATATATTGCAGAAAAATGCATTTTAATTACATTTATTTACCATAGTTTACGCAAAAAGCTGCAAAAGTTGTCCTAGTATTATTGTAAACCTGCAAAAAGTCCGCATATTTCTGTTCAACAACAATTTATACCTATTTGGTGCAGGATCCGAAGTTAAAAAGATTATTTGCGATGATTACTACCCAATTGGTATCAAATGGGTTTAAGGTATTGTTACCCTGCAAGCCTTTTAATGAGAAAAGCTTAATTTGTTTTTCTTCTTTTAACAGTAGGAGTGGTTACTTTTTGTTTAGCAGGTGATTTGCGGATAGCCGCTTTTTTACGGGCAGGTAATTTCTTAAGAGATGGTTTCTGTTTTATTTTTACAGGTGCCGGTGCTTTCACCGCCTGCACCATTGGTTTTGCTGCTTCAGCTTCTTCTTCACCATCACCTGTGTAATTTCCAAAAATATCAGCAATGTCTTTTGCATGGTAAATGCCATGATTATATTTATTGCCCAAAACGATGATGGTGGCTGAATCCTGGATCAACCGGATAAATGCCGCATTGTTACCATGCCACCAGCCATTGTGGTAAATCATTTTTTTACCGTTAGGATAATTATTCATTCTCCAGCCAAGCCCGTAATTGCGAACACCGGGCCTTTCATTGCTGTATGGGCTGTATGCTTCTTCCAGTGTTTTTGCGGTGAAAAGGGCATTACCGGTTAAAGCCCGGTCCCAGGTAAGCAGGTCGCGGGGGGTGCTGTAGATGTTTTTATCGCCATGCACCATATCTAAAAAATTCAATGGAATTAATTTACCCCTCCAATCGTAGCTCATGGTGATCTTACCGGTATCAGTAGCATTATTATATACAAACGTATGTGTCATTTCCAACGGGCCAAAAAAGGTTTGCTGTAAATAGGCGCCATATTTTTTACCACTTACTTTTTCTATCAGCAATGCCAGTAAAGCGTAGTTGGTATTGCAATAAGCAAAACCCCTGTTGGGGGTTCCAATATTAGGTATCTCCGCTTTGCGGGTAATCAAAAAATCAAGTACATCCTGGTTGGTGATATTTACCTTTTTATCCCACTTCATATTCTCCATATAATGAACATAGTTGGGAAGTCCGCTGCGGTGATTGAGCATGGTGCGTATGGTAACGCCGGGAAAATCGAAAGCCGGAAAATATTTGCTGAATTCATCATCAATGTTCAATTTTCCTAGCTCCCAAAGTTTTAATACAGCCATGGCTGTAAAGGTTTTGGACACAGATGCAATGTGAAAGGAGGTACTATCCGTAATTATATCTGTACTGCCCGGATGCCCGTTGCCATTGTACGCTTCAAAAATAATATTACCTTTTTTTGCAACCACTATACCACCGTTAAAGCCAATTCGTTTTAAAGCCGAATCATACCATGCCTCGCAGGCAATTTGAAGACGTTCACTTTCTGCAATGGTGAGTGGTGTAGGTGCCGGTAAAAGTATTTGGAGTGTATTAGTACCAGGTAAGTTTTTTTTGGAGGTAGGAGTAGAACCACAGCTACATAGAATTACAAACGTAAACAAAGTTGCATAACGGTATAACGTACAAGTGTGCGACGCAACGATGCTGAACAAAGAACAAAAAGATCGGATCATAAAAATATTAAGACTTAGATAGAATATATTTGTGCAAAATAAGGCGTAAAAATCATGGCAGACAAAAAATTAACAAGTTATCCAAAAGAGAAAATCAATATTTTATTTTTAGAAAACATAAGTGAAGTAGCAGTAAAGTATTTTAATGCAGGCGGTTATGTAAATGTGAAAAAATTAAATGGGGCATTGAGCGAAGAGCAACTCATAAAGGAGATAAAGAATGTACACCTGGTAGGCATTCGTAGTAAAACACAACTGACAGCCAAAGTGCTGGCGGCGGCAGAAAAATTACAGGCCATTGGCTGCTTTTGTATAGGAGTAAACCAGGTAGATTTGAAAGCTGCTACCAAAAGAGGGGTGGCCGTATTTAACGCACCCTACAGCAATACCAGGAGTGTGGCTGAACTGGTAATTGGTGCGTCCATCATTTTAATCAGGAAGATCATTGATAAGAATAAAGCGGCGCATGAAGGGGTATGGTTAAAAGAGGCAACAGGCAGTTATGAATTGCGGGGCAAAACATTGGGTATTATTGGCTACGGAAATATCGGCAGCCAATTGAGTGTATTGGCAGAGGGACTGGGAATGAAAGTAATTTATTATGATACGGAAACAAAACTGCCGTTGGGTAATGCGGAGGACGGCAAGAGCCTGAAGGACCTGGTAAGCAAATCAGATATCGTTTCATTGCATGTACCTGAATTACCTTCCACTAAAAACCTGGTTAATAAAAGCCTGTTGAAGAATTTTAAGCCCGGTAGCATTTTGATCAACTATGCAAGGGGAGAAGTGGTGGATATTGAAGCGTTGGCTAAATCCTTGTCAGATGGGCATTTAGGCGGAGCGGCCATTGATGTTTTTCCGTGGGAGCCGGAAAAGAATGGTGATAAATTTACCTCGCCCTTGCAGGGATTGAGCAATGTTTTATTAACACCTCATATAGGTGGCAGTACGCAGGAGGCACAGCATAATATCGGAGACGATGTGAGCTCCAAGTTATTCAACTACCTTGAAAAGGGCATTAGTTATGGTTCTCATACCGTGCCCGCCCTAAGTTTGCCACCGCAGGAAGGCACGCACCGCATTTTGCATATACACAACAACGTACCGGGTGTGTTGAGTGAGATCAATACCACTCTTTCCCAAAACAAGATCAACATACTGGGACAGTACCTTAAAACAAATGACGCCATTGGATATGTGGTGCTGGATGTAGACAAGGGCCTAAGCAAAAATGCGTTGGAGTTACTGCGCAATGTGAAGGAAACAATTAAAGTGAGGATGTTGTATTAGCCCCCTGTCTCCGCCCAGGCGGAGGAACTCAGGAGCTAACGCTTTTTATAATTCGATTAATTTTTTATGGGTAAGATACACTTACCCTTTTTTGTGTGCAGACGGGTGTGCGTTTTCCGGCCTCGTCTTTATGATTGAGATCACTATATCCTATTTTTTCCGCAGTTAATTTTACCAATCGTAGCTACTTTCATTTAATAAAAAACTGCATTGTCATGAAAGGGTAAAATGAATCATAATAAAAGTATTTAAATACTTTTATTAATATAGAGTCGCTAACTTTGCTAAACAATTAAAACTTAAAAAAACAGCATATGGAAACTTTAGAAGAAAACATCCTGAATGTAACTTTACTAGAACCAAGACAAAAACACCCCACTATTTTTGTTCGCTTTGACGAGCTGGAAGAAGGTGAAAGCTTAACCATTCACAACGATCATGATCCCAAGCCACTTTACTACCAGTTGCTGGGCGAAAGAGGAAATATTTTTACCTGGGAATACCTTGAACAGGGGCCGGAAACCTGGAAGGTTAAAATTTTAAAACGCATCACCGGGCAGGACGAAGAAACGATTGGACAAATTGCTGCGAGGGATTTACGTAAGGTAGCCATTTTTAAAAAGTATGGACTGGATTTTTGTTGCGGTGGAAAGAAGACGGTGAAAGAAGCCTGTGCCGAAAAAGGGTTGGACGTTACCAGGATTGAACAGGAATTGCAAAATGCGGATAAAAATCCAACTGCACGCCCGTTACCTTATGGCGACTGGAGCCTTGATTTCCTGGCAGATTATATTGTGAATACCCATCACAGTTATGTTGTTAAAACATTGCCCGACCTGAGAACTTATGCTGCCAAGGTTGCACAGGTACATGGTGATCATCACCCGGAATTGAAACGCATTTATCAATTGGTTGAAGAGATCAATGCAGAACTGACTGCCCACCTGGTAAAAGAGGAAAAAATATTATTCCCATATATCAAAGAACTGGTAGCAGCAAAGGGGACAAGGCAACCTGCGCAGGCCGCACATTTTGGAACCGTACAGGCCCCGATTAATATGATGGAAATGGAGCATGAACTGGTGGGTAAAAACCTGGCGGAAATAAGAGCGTTAAGCAATAATTATTCATTGCCCGAAGATGCCTGTGCAACCTACAACGTATTGTATAGAATGCTGGCAGAATTTGAAGATGATTTGTTTACCCATATACATCTTGAAAATAATATCCTGTTTCCAAAGGCACTGGAATTGGAGAAACAGGGTTAATGTCTGATGTCGGATTTTTTGATGTCTGATTTTTTTTCTTACCGGGTGATACTGCTTTTTTATGTTAAAAACACTGTCTTAATTTTTTGATGTATTTGTCCGGTAATGCCGGCTTAAAAGCTAAAAGTTTACAGGCATAATAAAAGTTAATGCTGTTACCAATATTTAATCATCATGATTATAAATGCAAACACCAAAATCGCCCCTATTTTAAAACAGCATCCCGGTGCACTGGAAGCAATTGTCAGCATCAGTCCAAGGTTTTCAAAATTGCGTAATCCCATTTTAAGAAAATTAATGGCGGGCAGAACTACTTTGGCAATGGCGGCAAAAGCGGGCGGGTGTAAGGTTACTGATTTTTATGACCAGTTAAAACCATTGGGTTTTGACATTGGTTTTGATACAGAGCCGGTAGGAGTGGAGCAAAAGCCACTGCCTGCATGTATTACAAATTTGAATGAAGCTGAAGTGATCAGTCTTGATGTTCGCCCGGTAATTGCATCCGGGGAAGACCCGCTTCAACTTATACTGGAAAAAATTAATGTCCTTAAAACCGGGCAGGTATTAAAAATCATTAACAGCTTTGAACCCGTTCCGTTAATAGTATTGCTGGAGAAAAAAGGATTTACCAGTTATACAGGTTATGTAAATGATGATGTGGTTGAAACCTATTTTCATAAAGAAGCAGCCTCTTTACCCATTGAAGCCGTATCTGCCTGCAGCGCTTCAGAAGGGTGGGATGAAGTGATGGATAAATACAATAATCATATTAAAACCATTGACGTTCGTGCACTTGAAATGCCGTTACCTATGACAACAATATTAGATTCCCTTGAAAGCTTACCTGCTGAAACCGCCTTATTTGTGCATCATAAACGCATACCTGTTTTCTTGTTGCCCGAATTAACAGAAAGAAAATTCGACTACCGGGTAAAGGAAATCCGGGATGGGGAAGTAGACCTTTTAATTTTTAAAAATTAATATGAATGGCCCCGGCTCCAATGGGAACCTGGTTAAGAATACCAGCTATAAGGTGGTGCTGCCATTTTATATTTATGCTGCGGTCTCTTTTCTTTTTAGCTGTATACTTTTACTTACCTCTTCCCAGGCATTTTCGCAACATTATTTTCATCCGCATACATTGGCCATCACCCATACGATGGCTTTAGGCTGGGGCACTATGATGATACTGGGGGCAGGCCATCAACTGCTGCCGGTTTTAATTGAAGGGAAGTTGTTTAGCAATATACTGGCTTACCTTTCCTTCACGTTTGCAGCCGTTGGAATTCCTTTATTGGTGTATGCTTTCTACACATTTAACTTAGGAATGCCAGCCCAATATGGAGGTATACTGGTCAACCTTGCCATTCTTTGCTTTGTCGTAAACATTGGCACCAGCCTCGTAAAAAGCAGGAATGAAAATGTGCATGCTGTTTTTGTTTTTACAGCCACTTTATGGCTATTGCTAACCACAGCCGTAGGGCTTTTGCTGGTATATAATTTCACGCTTAATATTTTACCCAAACATTCATTGCACTATCTTTCATTGCATGCGCACATGGGTATTGCCGGCTGGTTTTTGCTGATGGTGATTGGTGTTGGCTCCAGGTTAATACCGATGTTCCTTATTTCAAAATATACAAATTCAAAAAGGTTATGGATTATTTATGCATTAATAAATTCGGGTCTTATCAGTTTTGTAATTATTCATATTTATTTAAGTAGTACAGCGCTGTATGTATTTCCTGTTTTAACAACTATAGCCGCTTTGCTGCTCTTTGCCTTATATTGTTACATGGCTTACCGGCAACGCATTCGTAAGCAGGTAGATGAACAAATTAAAATTTCATTGCTATCGGTTTTAATGATGGCCTTACCATTAATCGTGTTAGTGATTACGATGCTGTTGTTGTTCAATAAAAAAGAAAATAGCGACCTGGTAATACTCTACGGTTTCTCCATTTTTTTTGGATGGATAACAGCGATCATTTTTGGCATGACATTTAAAACCCTGCCGTTCATCGTTTGGAATAAAGTATATCATTTGAAAGCCGGACTGGGCAAAACACCCAATCCCAAAGAGTTATTCAACAGCAAAATATTTGCAGCAATGGGTGTAGCTTATTTAACAGGTTTTGTTTTATTTGCTGCCGGTATTATTTTCTTTGGTGTGTTGGTGTTGAAATTAGCGGCACTTTTTTTACTGGTAGCCGCTGTATTGTACAACTGGAACGTATTTAAAATAATATTGCACAAACCATCAAAGGCATGAATATAATAACCAATGATAGTATACGATGCACCATTGCGCTGGCAGTATTGCAGGATGTAACTGATCCCGAGATTGGATTGAATGTTGTAGACCTTGGCCTGGTATACCAAATAGATTTTGATGATGAAAGCAGGGAAATATTTGGTTTGATGACATTAACCACGCAGTTTTGCCCAATGGGTGAATCGATTGTTGGTGCCGTAACCAAGGCCTTACAAAATGCATTTGGCGATTACAAGGTAAAGGTTAATTTAACTTTTGATCCGCCCTGGAACAATAACATGATATCTGAAGAAGGACAGGATTTTTTAAACCAATAAGTTATGCTAAGTTATACCTGTAAAACGGCCGTAAAGGCGGTCATCTATCTTGCGTCAAAATTTGAATCAGGCGATAGAGTGGGTATTGTAGCGATTGCCGAATACCTGGAGGCAAGTGAACATACCGTTGGCAAGATGTTGCAAACGCTGGTAAAGCAGGATGTGATTAAAAGCCTTAAGGGGCCATCTGGTGGTTTTTACATTACCAAATTACAGTTAAAGCAACCCATTATAAATATTGTGGAAGCCATAGATGGCAATCAGGTATTTAAAGAATGTGGGCTTGGTTTAAGTAAGTGTTCTTCCACACATCCCTGCCCGATACATGATGATTACAAAATAGGAAGGGATATTATGCAAAATTTATTCAGGAATAAAAAAATAATTGAATTGTGCGACCCTGTAACGAATGGATTAGCTTATTTGTTTGGGTAAGGATATAAATTTGAGTAAGGCAAACTTCTTACTGTACCACCCGTTGCTCCATCTAATTTAAAAATGTATTGAACAGGCTAACGATCAAAAGAAAAATTGGTCATATCTCGCAGGAACCAAATCTAAAAGCGAAGTACTACTCATTGTTTTAGCCTTCTGCACTATATTTTATACAATTTTAGTGCCTGCCTTATTTATTTATCATCATAATGAAATTTGCATTGAACTATCGTCCACTTCTGATCTATACCTTTTGGTCCGGTGATAGAGTAAACCAACCTGTGTTCTCCTGTAATTCTTCTTGACCAAAAGCCCTTTAATGCAAATTTTAGCGGTTCCGTTTTACCAATTCCTTTAAATGGGTCCTGTCGAACCGATTTAATTAGTTCTTTTATTTTAGCGGCTATATCATCGTCGTTTTCTAACCATTATGTGAAGTCTTCCCATGCGTGCGATGTAAATTCTACATTCATAAGCTCAACCAATTAGTCCAATTTGTAAGAAATACTTTTTCCTTCACCAATTTGATTGATTGATTCCTGAAGCCGTGTTCTATTACGCTTTGTAGATAAAAGGTGTTCCGTCTCCATTAAGGAATTGTACTCCTGGATAGAAATAATCACAACAGCATCATCGTCTTTATTTCTAGGAACTATTATAACTTCTGATGATTTTGAGACATAGTCAAAATATTCTTTCATTCCTTTTCGCAATGCTGATATTGTAACAGTTTTCATAATAGAGATTTAACTAAATGTACACAATTTTGTACTATACTTTGTACAAAAAATCATTTGTTTAGCTAAATCTTCAGATCCGCATAATGTTTTGCATTTGCCATATAGAAAGATGTTATTTTTTCCCATGACGATTCTAAAAGTAGTTTTATTCTTTGAATGTCAGTATCGTCCATTTAGCATCCTGCCTATCTAATTTGATATTTTAACCTTCCCGTAAATTTAAACGGTTATTCCTTAAATTGAAATAAGAGCTGTTGTTAATTATTGACAACTTGCTTTCTGTTTCTTACCTATGCCATGCAACTGGAATGATAAGAACACCATACCTGACTTTCTTTATTGGTATATTATGGTACTTTTCAGGAAACCCCTTCCATTGGCTTTACAAAGTCATTTCAAATGGTAACGGGCGATGAAAGCGCTTTATTCTTGCACCTTCCAATTAATTCCCTCATTGTGATCAGGGTCATAAAGCAAGCGGAAATAAGTGAATACTTTGGATAAAATTTATCATTTAAAATTTATTTTATGCGAAGTGTTTTATCTACATCCTACATTATTTGTTGTTTTATTTTTATGGGTTGCAATACCGGGCCTGAGGCAAAGCAGGCTACAGCTACTGAAACCACGCCTGTCGAAGGTACTGTCGGCCAATCGGGCGTAAAAGACGATATGTCTCAAAAAAATGTTGTACAGGTTGCCATTGGCAGCAAAGATCATACAACACTGGTGGCGGCCGTAAAAGCGGCGGAACTGGTAGATGTATTGAGTAATGCCGGCCCCTTTACAGTATTTGCACCAACCAATGCAGCCTTTGATAAACTGCCCGCAGGTACGGTGGACAATTTATTAAAGCCGGAAAAGAAAGAAGACCTTACCGATATCCTGCAATACCATGTATCTGTTGGAGTATTTAAACCGGAGATGCTTACAGACGGAGAAGTGATTGGCCAGGTAAATGGTGGCAATATTACCATTACCAAAAAAGATGGAAAGTTGATGGTAAATGGAACTGCTACCATCATTGCATCAATACCAGCCTCCAACGGTATTATCCATGTTATTGACGGTGTGTTGTTGCCCCCAGCTCCTAAAGGGGAGTAAGGCTCTCTTTATGCTGCAAAGTATTCATCATATATGGGCAGTTTAATACAAATAAAATAGGATGACTTAACAGGGTCATCCCTTTTTATTTGCTAATGCATTTTGCTTTATAAAATGTATACTTAACAGGGTTAAAATAGTGAACGTGTAAACAGCGTAGGTTTTTACTGAAAGAGCTTTTCTGAAATTGTGACACCCTATTTTCTTTTTACCCCAGCAATAAGCGGGATGTACCACTTGATGCAAAAAGAAACAAAAAAATCAATCCGCCGAGGCGGATAAAATAAAGCCTGCCTGACTGCGTCAAGCAGACAGGGAACTCGCCGCAAGTAGCCTAGTAATTTGTAGACGATGCCTCCGCCTGCTGGCGGATTGATTTTTTAACGCCCAATGAGCTATTTTTCTAGCACTTTTTAGTTGAGGCCATCCTGACAGCATGCGAATACACAAAATATCAATTCTAAATCTACAGTTCACGGTTTTATCCCTTGCGCAGTATAAAGTATTGTTACCAAATTATTGGGGAATGGCCTCCGGAAAAATGAATTATAAACGTGGATAAGATTAAAATAGCAAATCCCTTTCTTAGCGTTTTTGCTACTTTGCATCTTTGCGTGAAATTAGCTGGTTGCTGTGTACCTCTCAAACTTCACCTTTTATTTTTTCTGCTATAATACCGGATATGCTGATAGCCCGTCGCTTTGCAAGACCGGCATTTTCTCCTTCAAACAATTCATCTACAGTTGTTGTAAATAAAAGATTCCATTGAGTAAAATGAGATTCATTCAGCGGGGTAATATGGTGCAGGTGTTGGTGCAGGTTCATTGGATTGCCTTCGTAGGTTCCGGTAAATAAAATAATATTTTCCCAAAAGTTATACATCGTTGGTAAATGAGTTGCCCAGTTTACTTTTGCCATATCATGGAAAATAAAACCAAGCTGTTCATCCGCTAATACTTTTGAATAAAAAACATTAACCATCAACTCAATATCTGTCCTGTTTTTAATATCCTTTTTCATTTTATTATTAATGAGATGATAAGGAATAATCGATTGCTTTCAGTTGTTCTTCATTGCAGGATTCTTCTATCAAGGGGAAAAGTTCACGTTCTTCTTTTCGTACATGTACTTCCAATGCTTTTCCAAGCTCATCCAGGTGCTCCGGCAAATTGGAGTGATTATTTATTGAATTGAATAACTGGTGAAGTTCCTGGTGCTCCCGAAAGATGGTTTGTACCAGTGAGTCAAGCGCTCCGCTAATTCCCGTTGCAAGTTGCAGGGCGGCTTCTTCTTCTTCAAAATGCTTTACCAGGTCAGTCTTGTAAAATTGCAATGCATATTGGGCCTTGCCTTCAGTGTCAGCAGGCAGGCTCTTATAAGCCGGTGCATTTTTTTGTAGCAACCTCGCCAGTATTAATGCGCCGTGGTGCTCTCTTGATAATTTCGCCAATGATGGATGCCTTTTCATAAATTATAAATCTTTTGTGTTGAATTTGCGTGTTGAAAACCATACTGGTAATACGATCCATAGTACCAATGCAAGTAATGAAAATATTATCCCGGTGTAAGTGCCAAAAAAATCTTTGAAAACAGCCCCGGTATAACCCATCATTGCTGAAACATCCAATTGTAATAAAATTAATATCCTGCTTAAATCGATCGGATTGAGGGCACTTATTCCAATCATCGGTTTTTCCATCGGGTAATCTGCAAACTGAAATAGCAGGAACAATACGAGCCCATCAAACAACAGGGAAAAATACAGCCAAAGCATAATGGCGGCGCCAATACCTTTTGCCTTGTCCCTTGTTTTTACCGTGGCCAGCAGTGCAATCGCTACAAAAATAATGCTGAGCAATGTGCCCACGGCAATCATTGTTAATCCAATGGTATTGGCCTGGTAAATTAAAACCGGGATACCGGCACCGATAAAAAAGGCGATAGAAAGAGAAGTAGCCAATCCTCCAAATAGACTAAGCCAAATGGTTTTTCTTTTTAGGGGCTGGCTCACCAGCAACTCTATAAACTCGGCACTATTGTACACATAAATGGTAGAAAAAATAACACTCACCAGTGGCACTACTATCAGGATTACATTTAATAAACTCAGTAAGCCTTTACTGCTGTTATCTTCCAGGCTAAATACACTAAAAGCTGCCACGAACAAAAACAACGTATATACCAATACAATCCGGTTGCGGAGAATATCTGTTATTACGTATTTAATAATCTTTTTCATTTCATTTAATTTGTCATTACCCGGGCGATAGCCTTTGATAGTTTATCCTCTCCTGTGTCTTGTCGCAACGCTTCAATGCTTTTATGAAATACCAACTTTCCTTCCTGCATGTAAATAATCCTGGTTACCAGGTCGTCTAATTCACTTAATACGTGCGAGGTGATTAACACGAGTTTGCCTTTTTCTTTTTCCGCAATAATTTTTTCTTTTAAAAGTTCTGATGATACCGGGTCCAGGCCTGCTGTTGGTTCATCCAGTATCAATACTGCAGGGTTGAATAAAAAAGCCAGTGCGGCACTTACTTTTTGCCGGGTGCCGCCGGACAATGTCCGCATTCTTTTATTTAGCAGGGTGTGCAACGAAAAAGCATTAACCAAATCTTCATCCAATCCGTTTTTTTTATTCCGGATATCTTTCATCATATCCAGCACCTGGCCGATGGTCATATTGTCCGGGTACCTGCCTATCTGCGGCATATAGCCAATTTCGTCCCTGTATTGCCAGTGATGTAAAATATTGCTATCCTTAAATGTAATGAAGCCGCTATCCGGTACCACCATGCCCAGTATGGATTTGATTAAAGTGGTTTTGCCGCTACCATTAGGGCCGATCAGGGCAATGCATTCTCCTTTATTGCAAATGGTGGATACATCATCCAGTGCCTTTAATTTGCCAAACTTTTTTGTAACGTTACTTGCAATAATCATGTTACTTTGTTTTTAATGGCCAGGCTTATGAACTATTATTGCGCTTCATTGGCAGCCTGTGCCGATTTTATCTGCTTCCCACGCTTGCGCATTTTATTTTTGCCTGCCCTGTTAAACTTTAAACTCTGTGCGTAATAGGCTGGTCACTATTTATTGTCTGAACTATGATTTTTTGGATTGATTTGATTGGTATGAGTGCTATTAATATTTAACGGGTATAAGAAAATCAAAAAAATCAAAAAAATAAAAGTAATCATATAAATCACATGAATCACATGAATCATGGTTCAGACGACTTAACAATTAAAAAGCCCTCTTCATCAACGGTGCATTGTCCTTCAAATTTTCCGGTGTAAGGCTTGGTAATATTTTTTCTGTTTTATCCAGCAGGGTAGTGATGAAGCTCCTGAATAATATCATGGCTGGCGGGTATTTTTCTACTATCATGGAATACATACTTACCGGCCGGTAGGGGACGTCTCCAATCTTATCCTTGTTCAAATCATACCCTTCATATTTATCCCAGTAATTATTTTTAAAAGTGTTTTGTACCAGCGAACCATTGGTGCCCACATCAAACGTATTGCCGATAAAATTGTTCCGTTCCAATACAACATCCATACAACTGGCCTGTATTTTTAACGCCCATCCGTTGTTTTCAAATGTATTGTGTTTCATGTAAATCCTATTGGCACCTTCCATGAAAATTGCACTCGTATTTTTTGTAAAATGGTTGCCCTCCATATAGCCGTCGGAGATTTCTTTCAGTAGTATGCCGTGCGCTGCATCACCCCAGTTTTCCTCAAAATAATTGCTGAACATTTTAATCCTTTTGCTAAACATTACGGATACACCCGAACCATTGTTGCTAAAAATATTACTCACATAAGTATCGTCATTGCTAAACATAAAGTGCAAACCATAGCGGATATTATTGATAGCCGTATTGCGCCAGATGATGGAGTTTTTTACAAACTCAAAATAGATGCCATCACGGTGACCAGTTACCTTGTTCCCGATGATACGCATGCTATCGCTCTTCCAGCAATGAATGCCGTTGCCGCTTTGTTGTTCTTCTTTGCTGATAGCGCTTAATTGATTGTTTTCAATGGTGCAGTTGATGCCATATTGAGTATAAATACCGAAGAAAGTATCTTCTAAAATATTGTTTTTGATAATTACATTTTGGCTGTCATAAATCTTGATGCCACTCAAATCTTCCAGGCTCGAGATGCCGGAATGTACGATTCTAAAACCATCCACCACAACGCCGTTGGCCTTAATTGAAATAATCTCGTATTTTTTTTCACCATCCAGTACCGGGTAATTGATCCCTTGTAGTACAATGCTTTTTTTAATGAGGAGGTTTTTTTCTTTGTAGTGCCCTGCATCCACCAGCACCGTGTCGCCCGCTACCGCAACCGCAAGGCCCGCCGTTACAGTTTTATATAATTGGCTGGTGCCTACATGTATTTTTTTGGCGGAAGCTGCAAAACTGAAAATGAATGTCAATATAATAATACAAGGCCTCATTTCTGTACGTCCTCCCAGGATATTTTGTTGCCGTAAAATGTAGGCAGCATTTTGTCAAGACTATCCTCATGACTAAAGGCAGCTATATTTCCGTTCATGGGGCTCTTCAGGCTGGGGCTTTGTAAAAAGAATGCCTCCTCTGCTTTAATCAATTGATGTGGGCTACTGAAATCAGTGAAATAAATACCGGCAATTCCAGGTTTTTCAATTTTGTTGGAATTTAAAAATTCCATCACACAATGCTTATCATCAAACTTATACACTTTACTCTTTTTAGTAACTATTTCGGCGCCAAACCTGTTGTCACTGATCGTCATTTTGCAATAATCGCAATTATCCTGTCCAATGCGGATGGGTTGTGAATCGGTATTGCAGCTACTAACGGAGAAGGTAATCATTGCTAACAATATGGAGGGTAATGGTTTTAGTTGAACATTAAGTTTTCGGGCCTTTCTCCATTCAATGATTACGCAGGCAGATAAAATAATGCCCACTGCAACAAAGATCCATCCGCCGATATCGGGCATCGAATAGGCGCCAAAATTGAGGAGTTGTTTAAAGCCAATTAAAGGCGGCTGGTAAGCCATGCCGGGTACAATAATGGCTGCATCCGGGTTCAAATTATGGCCATAATCATACTCCCATCTCCAAAAATCAACCATTGCCAAAATGCCAAATGCCACAAAGAGCAGCCACACTATATTCATCCATTTTCTTTTAGCAACAACCGCTGCGATTGCAAAAAGCAGCGCAAAAAAGATAATGATACCGGGCAATAGTTTAAACTCTGCAAAATCATCCGAATGCAGTGTTTTCATTCCGATGTAGTGATTGAGCCCGTTAATAATATCAACATTACCTGCCAGTTTATTGGCATAAATTAATAGCCTCAATCCTTCGGGGTATTGCGGTGCCTGTAAATCTATCCGCCAGATAGGGGTAAATAAAACAGCCACTAATCCAAGAGCGCAAATAAAAAGGGAGATCCTGGTGACGGTTGTAATCTTGTTATTTTTCATACAAAAAAATTGAAATAAAAAAAGAGAGGCAGTTAAGAATTCTGGTTCATGTTTGATGGTTGTTAGCCGGGCCCGGTTTTGGATCCATTAATCATCAACTATTACCCATGAACCTGTAACACCTCTCTTTTTCCTGAATATTATTTTGCAGCAGTTACCTTGCTTTTGGCAGTAGTATCCGTTTTTGGCATATTGGTGCCGGTACTAAAACTGAGGGGCACATTGCTGCCAGCCGGCGACACTCTTACATAGCCAGACATTTCCTGGTGTAAAGCGCTACAGAAATCGGTACAATACATCGGGAACATACCTACCTTGTCCGGAACCCATTTTAAAGTGGTGGTTTCACCGGGCATCACCAATAGCTCGGCATTTAATGCACCCTTTATTGCAAAGCCATGCGGCACATCCCAATCCTGTTCCAAATTGGTTGTATGAAAATATACTTCATCCCCCATTTTGACGCCTTCGATATTGTCTGGTGTAAGATGTGAGCGGATCAATGTTAAGTACACATGTACTTTATTTCCTTCCCTTACCACTTTCGCCTGCCCTTCGCCCTTGGCTACATAGGGGTGCTCATTGGCTTCAATCTTAAAGAATTTAACTGACTTATCCCGTAAAGTAGCTGCCGCAACTGCCTGTGCGTAGTGGGGCTCGCCAATGGTGGGATAGTCGAGTATCAACTGCATCTTATCTCCGCTGATATCATACAACTGGGCACTCTGCGATAGCTCGGGCCCGGTTGGTAAAAAACGGTCCTTGGTGATTTTATTATAGGCAATCAAATATTTGCCAGTCGGTTTTTTTGAATCGCCACCGGGTATCATCAAGTGTCCCACAGAATAATAAGTAGGCACCCTGTCTAATACTTTTAAATCTTTAATATTCCATTTTACCACTTCACTGGAAACAAACATGGAAGTATAAGCGTTGCCCTTGTCATCAAACTCTGTGTGTAAAGGGCCAAGGCCCGGCTTCTTAACTTCGCCATGTAAGGCAGCTTCATATTTAATTACAGGAATACCTTCATACTCTCCTTCAAAAGCCTTGTCAGCAATTGCTTTCTGTATTTTATCAAAGCTGAATACGGGTATCAGTGCGGCCAATTTCCCACTGCCTACAATGTATTCGCCCGATGGATCAACATCGCAACCATGCGGAGATTTAGGACAAGGGATCATGTAAACCAATTCAGGGAAATCTTTTACATCTATTACGGTTACTTCTGTTTTAATGGTTGAAACAGCGGTATGTGTTTTTTCATCGAAACGATTGCTGGCATATTTTACCGCTTGTTTGCGACCTTTTCCAGCTTTAATTAATTCTTCCGCCTTCTTCCAGTTTACCGCCATAATAAAATCTTTATCCCGCTTGGATGCATTTACTTCCAGTAAAGTATTGGCCTGTTCTGTATTATAGCAACTAAAGAAAAACCATCCGTGCGATTTACCTTTTCCGGCATGACTTAAATCGAAGTTTACACCAGGGCATTGCAGCTGGAAAGCGATGTCCATATTGCCATTGGTTTTATCCACACTGATAAAGCTGATGGTTCCTTTAAAATTCTGTTTGTAGGTATTAATGGGCACATCGCCATTTTTATCATCCGGTGGTACACTAAACCTGGTACCTGCAATCACGTATTCTGTATTTTCTGTAAGAAAAGGAGAGGAGTGGTTTCCTCCGCTGTTAGGCAGTTCCAGTATTTCTGTTGTACGGAAAGTGGAAAGGTCGATACGGGCCACACGGGGTGTATTGTTACCGTTGCCAAAAACCCAGCGGCCATCAATTTCGCCGTTCGTTTGAGATAAAGCCACATGGTGCAGATCATCCCATGGCACCTGTCCGTGTGAAGTATTTAACATGGGTTTTGTTTCTTCACTATAACCCCATCCTTTTTCGGGATCAACCGAAAAAACAGGAATTACCCGGAGCAATCTCCCGCTCGGTATTCCATAAACAGCCAGTTGACCGCTAAATCCTCCTGAAACAAAATTGTAGTATTCATCGTATTTGCCGGGGGCAACATAAGTTTTGGAAGCAGCATCGCCACTAACAGCGGATCCAACATTTTTGGGTTTACATGCATCCATGCTAAATAATAATGCCAGGGCAGCAAGGCCCAGCATATTGTGTTTTATTGATTTCATTATTGGTAGATTTAATTGAGAATTAGTTAGGATAGAGGTTTGTTTCCCTCGTAGAATAAAAGCCATAAAATACCTGATAAGCGTAGTCAACCGCATTTAATAATTTATATAAAAGAAAAATTGTTTCCTGGCATCTCCTGAGACTATTTTACGCCATCATTTTTGCGCATAAATTCAAGGAGATTCCTGGCATCATCATCGCTTACGCTTTGGTTGGGCATCCGAACCAGGCATATTTCAAGTTGTGCCTGCACTTTGGGATCCTTATCAATCATGATATCTGTATTAGTAATGAAATTCATGATCCACTCAGGTGCATGGCGTGAGGTAACTCCTGTCCATCCCGGGCCAACTAGTTTTTCATCGGTCAATTTGTGACATGAACCACATTTTACATCGTACACTTTTTTTCCTCCTTCTGCTTTGGCGGCATCCAACGAAGTACCCAGGTCAACTTTAGTGAATTTACCTTCACCGCGGTGTGGGTCGTAAGCAGGTTTATCCCCGGCTTCTGAATTTGCGGGTGTAGTGGCATTGTCTGCGGTACCGGCAGTGCTTTCGGAGCTTTTATTATCGCCACAGGATGCCATGAAAGCCATTACCAGGCTAAGTACAAAAATTTTTTTCATATCGTTTTTAATTTTAAAAAATGAAAACTTGTATGCAAGATTAGCTTAGGATAAAACGAGTTTTTATGCGCTTAATCATAATTGGGGGGAAAAGAATAAAATTTATCTGTGAAAAAGGTATGACCTTTACTTTATATCGGCGAGATCAAATCCCAAAAAGCGTTTACTTGTCATGAGGCATCGATAGCTAAAAGCTAATTTCCCTTAGAGTTTAATTACATGATTACAATCATATAATTGTTCCACCCTCATCATATTCGAAAATACCTACCGGTTCTATTTTTGGACATTCATTTTTCATCATTCAATTAACAAAAATGATTGATATTGATCTATTACTGGCATGGGGCGCTGCCTATAAAAAAGTCAGTGCCGGGGAAACGATTTTTCAGGAAGGGCAGGCCTGTTCGTTTTATTACCAGCTTGTATCCGGGCAGGTGAAATGGGTTAATATTGATGATGGCGGAAAGGAATGTATTCACTCTATTGTAGAAACCGGTGAATCGTTTGGAGAAATGCCAATATTTGATGATGAGGCTTATGCAGCCACCGCAATAGCAGTGGATGACTGTCTTGTTATCCGGCTGCACAAACCGGTTTTTTTAAAATTAATTGCAGAAAACTCCGATATTCATTTTGCATTCACCCGGCTACTCGCTAAAAGGGTACGATTTAAATTCGCCATCATTAAATCGTTGGCTGCACATTGTCCTGAAAATATCATTGCTACGCTAATCAACAATCTTAAAATTGAAAAGAAAAGTTTTTGCGGAACTTGCTGTCAACTAAAACTCACCAGACAGCAAATCGCAGATATGACGGGATTAAGGGTGGAAACAGTAATCAGAACCATGCGCAATATGCACGCTAAAGGGGAACTGGTAATTGAAAAAGGAAAAGTGTATTGCAGGGATATGATTGAAGTCACAATGAATTGATTTTTTTTTATATTATTTTGGAAAAAAATCATGCCCGTCTTCTTACGAAAGTGGCTTACTATTTCCTTTTTTAATTTATTATTGGTTGCAAGCCTTGGAGTTATCCTGCGGTATAAAATTGAATTTTATCTTCCGTTTATTGAACAGAAGAATGTATTGCATAGCCATTCCCACTTTGCTTTTGCCGGCTGGATTACACAAACGCTGATGGTATTGCTAGTGTACCATCTTAGCACGCAGTCAGGGGAGCAGGTTGTAAAAAAGTATCGTTGGTTATTGATTGCTAACCTCGTTACCGCCTACGGCATGCTGGTTAGTTTTATCCTGCAGGGCTACGGTTTTTTATCCATCAGCTTTTCTACACTATCTATTTTTGTTTCCTACTTTTTTGCAGTTTATTATTGGAAGGACCTCGTTCGGTTGAGGGAAAGAAAGGTAAGTCATTCCTGGATAAAAGCGGCGCTGGTATTTAGTGTTATATCATCTGTGGGGGCTTTTGGCCTTGCTTATATGATGGCCAATAAAATAATGCACCAGAACTGGTACCTCGCTGCTATCTATTTCTTTTTGCATTTTCAGTATAATGGCTGGTTCTTTTTTGCGGGTATGGGACTATTGACAGCTAAATTGGAGATAATAACGGGAGCAGTTAAAAACCTTAAAATCGTATACCTGCTTTTTTGTTTTGCATGTGTGCCCGCTTATTTTTTATCAGCATTATGGCTTCCCATTCCACAGGCCATATATTATCTCATCATAGCAGCAGTGGCGGCACAATTGGCCGGTTGGGTAATGATGGTTAGGATATTTATAAAAAACAAGGTTTTTATAAGCCGGGAGTTTTCAAAGTATGGCAAAGTACTGTTGATGCTTGCTGCAGTTGCTTTTTCATTGAAATTGATGTTGCAATCCGGCTCAATTCATCCAGCGCTTAGCCAGTTGTCTTATGGGTTCAGGCCAATTGTTATCGGGTATCTTCACCTGGTTTTGTTGGCAGTTACCAGTATTTTCATTATCGGTTATATTGTTTCATTTCAATTAGTGCCGGTTACAAGGAGGTTAATAACGGGCGTTTTCATTTTTGTAGCAGGCATCATCATAAACGAATTATTGTTGATGATCCAGGGTGTAGCAGCATTAAGTTATAAAAGCATTCCCTACATAAATATATTACTCCTCTTTGCCGCATTAATTTTATTCTCCGGTATTTGTATCATGTTTATAAGCCAGGCATATCAATCATCGGATGAAAAGAGTGTTCATTCCTAACCTTTGACTATGACTTTTAGTTTTGAAATACACCGTTTTTCAAATCATTCTTTCTCAACTTTCAATATTTATTGAAAATACTGTATATTTGCGTTCTCAAATTAAATACAATGAAATTAATCATTATTGGCGGCGGTTTCGGTGGACTGAGACTGGCACGTAAACTAAGTAATAAACCGGGTTTTGAAATTACTTTATTAGACAGGTTTAACTATCACCAGTTTCAGCCCTTGTTTTACCAGGTGGCAACGGCCGGACTGGATGCCAGCAATATTTCCTTTCCGCTCCGAAAGGTTTTTCAGAAAAGTAAAAATATCCGTTTCCGGATGGCGGAAGTGCAGCAAATCGTTTCAGAACAAAATAAGGTGATTACGGATATTGGAGATTTTGAATATGATGCATTGGTAATTGCAACAGGGGCGGATACCAATTTTTTTGGTAATCAAAACCTTGTGGACCATGCATTCCCTATGAAAAGTACGGTGGAGGCCGTGCAGTTAAGACATCGCCTGTTGCATAATTTTGAAGATGCGCTGAATGCAAAAAATGAAGAAGACTTACTCAGGTTAATGACGATTGTAGTGGTAGGCGGCGGCCCTACGGGGGTAGAGTTAAGCGGTGCCATTGCGGATATGAAACGTTTCCAGTTACCCAAAGATTATCCGGAACTGGATTTTAAAAAAATGAAAATCTATTTACTGGAAGGGTCTGGTAAAACGCTGGGAACGATGAGTGAAAAGTCTTCAGATGAATCTTGCCGCTATTTGAAAAAACTAGGGGTAACTGTAAAAACAAATACAATATTGAAAGATTTTGACGGGCAAAAAGCGTTCCTTCAAAATGGAGAAACAATCAACACATCGCTGGTTATCTGGGCGGCCGGTATTAAAGGAAATGTACCTGAAGGAATTGACCAGGAACTGATTGCAAGAGGTAACCGGATTAAAGTAAACAGGCATTGCCAGGTGAATGGCTTTACAAATATTTATGCTATTGGAGATGTTGCTTATATGGAAGAACCAACCATGCCAAACGGCCATCCACAGGTGGCACCAGTTGCAATGCAACAGGCTGATATGCTGGCGAATAATTTACATCGTGTGGAAATGAAAAGCGGCAAAGACTATTTGGAAGAATTTGTTTACAAGGATGGTGGAAGTATGGCTACTGTAGGACGTAACCTTGCGGTGGTGGATATGCCAAAACCCAAGTTGCACTTCGGAGGTTTTTTTGCCTGGATGATTTGGATGGGACTGCATTTGATGTTGATATTGGGCGTAAAGAACCGGTTCTTTGTTTTCACCAACTGGTTGTATAATTATTTTACGTACGATCAGAACCTGCGATTGATCTTTAAGGTGTTTTACCGGGAGCAACAACCAATCGTTCCAAAGACCCAGGCCATCAAAGTATAATTCGTTTAATCACTAATCCGTTTATTAAAGATGCCATCTGAATTTTTAACAGCCGAATGGAAGGACCTGATCATGGCAAACTATGTAATTGATCCGGCTGTTTTGTTGCCTTACCTACCCAACAAAACGGAGTTGGATGTTTATCATGGTAAGGTATATGTAAGCCTGATTGGTTTTATGTTTGCCAATACCCGCCTGCTGGGGTTTAAAATTCCTTTCCACGTAAATTTCGAAGAGGTTAACCTGCGTTTTTACGTGAGGTATAACGACGAGGGTGTTTGGAAAAGAGGCGCTGTATTTATAAAAGAAATTGTACCCAAACCTGCTATCAGTTTTATAGCCAATACACTGTACAATGAAAAGTACAGTACCCTTCGGATGAAGCATTTTTTTAACGAAACGGCTGATGAAATCAAATTGGGATATCATTGGAAACACCAGGGGAAATGGAACCGGATTGAAGCTATTACCGAAAAAGGAACAGTGCCAATGCAGCCCGGCAGTGAGGAAGAATTTATCGCCGAGCATTATTGGGGTTACTCAAAATACAACGCTACTACCACATTTGAATATGGTGTGCAACATCCGCGGTGGCAGCTATATCCCCTGAAAAATTATGTCATTGACTGTGATTTTACCGCGTTGTATGGTGAGCGGTTTTCCATGTTGCAAACAGCAGTTCCCCATTCCGTTTTTGTTGCAAAGGGATCAGCTATCAGTATACTTCACAAAAGGAATTTATGATTGATCAAATGTTTTTAATACCTGTTTTGCCCTGCTTGTAAATGCGGCAGTTTGATTGGGTAATTGTTCTTCAATCAGCAATTTTATTTCAGGCAAAATATCCGGGTAAGTTAGTGCCAGTTTTCCCAAAACGGTTAACGAGAATGCTTTAATGGCAACTGGCTCGGTTGGAGATTCCAGGTATTGAAAACAAATATTCATTACTTCGCCATGGTATTTTTTTGGGATTTCAATTTCCTGTAAAATACGAATGGTATTTCTTTTAACGGCAGCGTGGATGCCGGGCTTGTGTAGATTCTTTATCAATTCGCCCATTCTTTTCTTTATCCATTCAGGATGCGTCGATACGCAATAACTCAAAGGCCATCCGGCTCTTTGTGTTACCCGGTATTCGTCCTGTAAAAAAAGATGGAGCAATTCATCAAATCGCTTTTGATCATTACTAATCCATGCAATGATTTTATTGCATTGGGTTTTGGAGTGCTCTTTTAAAATTTCTTCCCGGAGGTTGAATAAGGGATTGCTCATAAGATTCAATAATTCAGATTAATAACTTACCAGGCCTCACGGGTTAGACCTCACAGGTTTTTAAAACCTGTGAGGTCTCTTGAAAATTTCAAGCCTTCTTCGCGAAGGTTGAATACGCAAATGGTCATCTTTGCAAAAATTTAATTGAAAACATTCCTTCAGAAAAAGAATGCCTCTTATTCTTGTGAAACCTGTAGATTGAGTAAATCAATTATTTTCATCACTTCATTTGCATCCGTTAAAACAGCACCTAAATTTTCGTTCATTGCAGGATTTATAAAACTCATTTTACTGTCCGTCAAAATTCTTGCAGAAGTATGAAATTCGGTTGCTCCTGTTTGCTCAGCAAGGGCAATAATATTATGTGAACGTACGCCGCTACCCGGCATAATAATGATTCTTTCATCTGCCTGCTGAATTAAGGCATGGATCAGTTCAGCACCTTCCAAAGCGTATGGCTTTTGTCCGCTGGTGAGTATCCGTGCGCACCCTGTTTCAATGATGTCTTCCAATGCTTTAAACGGATCATTGGTTCTGTCGAATGCACGATGAAAGGTAACTTCCAAAGGATATGCAATATCAACCAATTGCTGGCACCTTATTTTATCAACTGTTCCATCTGCCTTTAGTAAACCAATTACAACCCCGTTACATTCCAGCTCCCTGCAAAATTGTACATCGGTTTTCATTATTTCAAATTCCAGGTCACTATACAGAAAATCTCCCCCTCTTGGCCGGATGATAGGATAGAGATCAATAGCAAGCAATTCTCTTGCTGCTTTTATAAAACCATACGATGGAGTAGTACCGCCATCAAATGGGTTATCGCACAACTCTATCCGGTGTGCCCCCGAAGATTGTGCAATAACGCAACTTTCAATATTAAAACCAATTACTTCGAGCTGGAATGTCATGATGAATGATGAGTGATGAATAATGAGTAATGAGTGATGAGTGATGAGTGATGAGTCGTGAGTGATGAGTGATGAGTCGTGAGTCGTGATTAGTGAGTCGTAAGTCGTGATTAGTGAGTGGTGAATCGTGAGTGTGAGTCGTGAGTTGCGAGTTGTGATTCATTAGTCGTGAGGTGTGAGTTATCAGAAACTCTATCAACCATGAACCATCAACTAATCTTCAACCCTCAACCTTCAATCATCAACCCTCAACCCTCAACCTTCAACCCTCAACTTCCACCAGGTATTTCGATTGATGTATCTTATTTTCATTGTTACTTTTAACCGAAAATACAAAACCTTTCTGTATGGCATAAGCGCCATATTCTCCCTTTTTATTGATGGCTAAAAAACCTACCTGCAACGTCTTTGCTTTTGCAGGATCCCGTTTAACGATCCGTTCCACCGCTTTTTTACAAGCCATTTCAGGGCTATTGCCCTGCCGCATATATTCTACCACCAGGTGGGTGCCACAAATGCGGATCACCTCTTCTCCTACGCCGCTGCTGGTGGCTGCACCTACTTCGTTATCTACAAATAAACCTGCTCCAATTCCCGCAGAATCACCCACACGGCCATGTAGCTTAAATGCCATTCCACTGGTAGTAACGCCGCCGGACAAATTGCCTTTTACATCTATCGCCAGTAGCCCCATGGTATCGTGATTGAATGTGCCATCGGGGAAAAAATTGGGTGCAAAAGGCCCGTTTGTTTTCTTATTTTCTATATTAATGATTGGTTTATATGCTGAATTTATTAACCAGTCTTTATATGCTTTTTCCGCATTTTCAGAAAGTTTGGCCGTTTCTTTTGGGAAGCCATTCTCAATGGCAAACTGTTGGGCGCCATTACCTACCAACAGAACATGCGGTGTGTTTTCCATTACTTTTCTTGCTACTGATATAGGATGTTTTATCTGCTCCAATCCCGCTACTGCGCCACAGTTGGAATGTTCGTCCATAATACAGGCGTCTAAGGTAACCATTCCATCACGGTCAGGGTAACCGGCCAATCCTACACAACAATCAATGGTATCTTCCATGTGACGGCCACCTGCTTCTATCGCATCAATAGCCCTTCCATTGGCGGATAATATTTTCCACGCCGCTGCATTTACCGGCATGCCCGAATCCCAGGTAGAAATTACAATGGGCAATGTGGGTATATTCAAATCAGTTGCTAAACTTTTTTTTGTTGCAATTAAAGGCGCTGATAGTGCGGAGAGTTGTAAAAATTTTCTCCTGTCGATTTTACCTGGCATGATAGGGAATTGAATGGGTTTAAGGTTCAATGTTGATCCGATAGTTATCGGATGGTGAATGGTGATCCGATAACTATCGGATCTCCATTGCCCACCTAATGATGCATGGATAATTTTTTTATCAAGTCTCCACTGATTGTATCAGCGTACAATCCATAGGCACTGGTCATACTGCCTTTTATGGTGCCATCTTTTGATTCAATGGCATACACAATATCCTCGTCATCGGGATTGGTATTACCTTCAAAGCGGTAGACTTCCATTATTTCAAATTCATTGGGATTCAGGCAAAGGCCATTCTCATTACAGATAATTTTATCAAAGGCAATATTAAAATCGAGTGTGTACCCTTTGGCTTTTAAACCGGTTAAGGCGCCCACTACTGTTTCGTAATTTTCCATATAAAAATGTTTTGATAAAGTTAGCGATTATGTTTTAAGCTTCATTTCGCAACGGTACTGATTATAAAAATTGCAGGTATTGGTTAATTTATTCCGAAATTGGTTTTGACCGGGGTTATGTCATTGTGCGGTTTTATAAAGAGACATAAGGCTTTGCCCCATGCTGAGATATTGCCGCCCTTTCATGGCTTTTATATTTTGTACAAATATCCCTGTATTCTATATAAAAAATCAGCGAAAAAAGTAAGCTGATTGAGGAACTCTCCGCCGCGGCGGAGGCGGGGTAAATGATTCTGTTCGAATCCCTCCCGTCACGGCCGGGCAGGGGCTACCTGTATTTCATACCCGCCAAGTAAACCGCCACTCCCAGCGCTACCCCTGCCGTAATCAAAAAAGTAGCCATAGCGCCAAAATTATACCATAACAATCCCGCTAAACTACTGGCTATAAAAGCAGCGATACTTTGCAGGCCGCTGTAAGTACCAATGGCAGTGGCGGTATCCCGTTTATCCACCAGGTTAGTGATCCATGCCTTTGAAATGCTTTCGGTAGCAGCAGCATACACCGCGTACAAAGCGAAAAATAAATAGTAAAAAAAGTAAGCCTGGATTATGGCGAAGCCGGTATAAACGATGGCAAAGAGGACAAGCCCGGATAGCAGTACTTTTTTTAGCCCGATTTTATCAGCAATGATTCCAATTGGAAACGCCACTATCGCATACACCAGGTTGTAAAAAATATACACGCCAATTACCTCCGTGTCACTTAAACCGCTTTGTTTTGCTTTTAATAATAAAAAAATATCCGAACTATTAAATAATGCGAAAACCAATAACCCGGTTACCAATTTTTTATAGGAGGGGGGGCTTACTTTCCAATAGGTAGCGACTGCTGAAAACGGGTTGATGGATCGGGGAGAAATCCTTGTTTCACTTTGTCGGATTTTCTGGGTTGTTGATAAATCCCCTTTGTTTTTTTCTTTGATAAGAAATGTAGATAAAACCGCCAGTAACCCCGGGATAAATGCAATCAGAAAGAGCGTAGTATAATCAGTTGGGTTAAAATATAGATACAAGAGCGCAATGCCGGGGCCAATTACAGCCCCCATGGTATCCATGCTTCTATGAAAACCAAACACCCTGCCCTTTGTGGCTTTAGTAGATTCATCGCTTAACATCGCATCCCTCGCACCGGTGCGAATCCCCTTGCCCATCCGGTCAATAGTACGGCTAAGGAAAATCCAAAGCGGAAAAATAAAAGCCGCCATCATTGGTTTGCTGATTGCGCTAAGGGCATACCCAAACCGTACAAAGGGTAACCGTTTCCCGCTGATATCGCTTAGTTTGCCAAAATAGCTTTTGCTAATTCCGGCCACAGCTTCAGCCACTCCCTCTAAAATGCCAATCAATATTACAGAAAAACCAATGTGGTTTAAAAATACAGGCATCACAGGGTAAAGCATTTCGCTGGCGGTATCGGTAAAAAGACTAACCAGCGATAATACCCAAATCGTTTTGTTAATTATCCGGTTTGGAGAATTGGTGAGTGTTTGCAATGAGGTGGTTTTTCCCGAATGTAGCAATAAGTTGGTACATTGCACTGGCATTTATCACTTTGGGGTGCGTTTCAAATTGTCGCAGCGCCAAAGTGGTTGGTGAGGACACCAACCACGGCCCAGCCTCGGTCGGTGTCCTTTAGACCGAAAACAGGAGCGACAATTTGAAATACATCCACACTTTGATGGTACCTGCTGCAAGGGCAGAACAGGTTCAGGGGCCAACTGAAAAATCTTCGCTATTAAAAGCCAGCGCTAAATTTGCAGTTAACAGAAAGGTTTATCGTAAGAATAAAAGAGTAAAATTTTATTTTGAATGCTGTTCCAATGAGGTTCCATAAGGAGGCGATTTCCGGCTTGATTTAAATGAGGAGAAAATTGGCGATTATGTTTATTGCCAATTGAAGTTTTAATATTCAATGCAATTGCTCCAAAATGGAAGGAAGTAGGTAGATTTCCGTTGAGGGCGTGGCGAAAATAAATTAAGAAGTAAGATTTGATACCATATAGAAAATGAATAAAAATAATTATGAGTAAAGACAGAAAAGAAAATGTAAAAAAGGCTTCAATATCACAAACCGTAAAAGGTAAATTGGATATCAGCAGGAGTGGAATGGGTTATGTGATAGTAGAAGGGATGGAGCAAGACATCGTGGTAAGGCCCAATGATTTTAACCATGCGTTTCATGGGGATACAGTAAGGGTTCAGATTAGTAAAGACAGTGGAAGAGGCAGGCGTACAGAAGGCAAAGTGATAGATGTGGCGGAACGCCTGCGAACCACTTTTATTGGAAATCTTGAGTTAAATAAGAATGTGGCTTTTTTTGTAGCAGCGTCAGAAAAACCGATCCCTGATTTTTATATTCCGGTTGAAAAATTAAATGGTGCGGTAAATGGCGATAGGGTAGTTGCCCGCATGGTAAAATGGAATAAGACAGACCGGAAGCCGGAAGGAGAAATTGTGAGCATATTAAAAGCGGAAGATATAAATGATGCGGCTATGAAGGAAATACTGATTGAGTCAGGATTTCCGCTTTCCTTTGATCAATTGGTATTGGATGAAGCAATGAAATTATCAGATACGATTACCAGGGAAGAACTGAAGAAAAGAAAGGATTATAGGGATATCCTCACGTTTACAATAGATCCGGTGGATGCAAAAGATTTTGATGACGCCCTATCTATCCGGAATTTAGACAATGGTAATTATGAGATAGGGGTACATATTGCAGATGTAAGCCATTTTGTAAGGCCGGATAGCATCTTAGATAAAGCTGCTTACGAACGAGCCACCAGCGTTTATTTGCCGGATAGGGTAAATCCCATGTTGCCGGAAAAAATCAGCAATGAATTGTGCTCCCTCCGGCCAAATGAAGATAAGTATACCTTTTCAGTGATTTTCCAGATTACCAACCGGGGCGAAATAAAACATAAATGGATCGGCAGAACCATCATCCATAGCAATCACCGGTTTACTTATGAAGATGCACAACAAATAATTGAAACGGGGGAAGGCCCGCATGATAAGGCAATTTTATTATTTAACAAACTGGCAAAGCATTTCAGGCAAGAAAGGTTTGATAACGGAGCGATCAATTTTTCTTCGCAGGAAGTACGTTTTACACTGGATGAAAATGGTAAGCCGATTGGCATTGTAATAAAGGAAAGTAAGGATGCGCACAAGCTGGTAGAAGAATTTATGTTGCTTGCCAACAGAACCATTGCGGAGTACGTTTCCAGGATAAAGAGCAATAAGGAACCGGTTCCCTTTCCCTACCGTATACATGCCACCCCGGATGATGAAAAATTAAAACCCTTTGCGGCATTCGCCAAAAAATTCGGGTACACATTTGATATACATGATGAAGCTGCCGTTGCGCAATCTTTTAATAATTTATTGAAAGATGTGAGCGGTAAACCTGAGCAGCATGTGCTGGAACAGTTGGGCATCCGTACCATGGCAAAAGCCATCTACACCTCAAAAAATATTGGCCATTATGGGTTGGGCTTTGAGCATTATTGTCATTTTACCTCACCCATACGCCGTTACCCCGATGTGATGGTACACCGGATATTGCAGGAATGCCTGGATAAGGAACTTAAGATTGACAAGAAGATGGAAGAGAAATGCAAGCATTGCAGCGATAAGGAACGCAAGGCGATGGAAGCAGAAAGAGCGGGCAATAAATACAAACAGGTAGAGTTTATGCGGGATTACCTGGGTGAGGAGTTTGATGGAATCATCAGCGGTGTAGCCGGCTTTGGATTTTTTGTGGAAACTGTTTTGCATAAATGCGAAGGCATGGTAACTGTGCGGGACCTAAGTGAATTTGATGAATTTAAATTAGACGAGGCGGACTATGCATTGGTAGGTGTTCGTACCGGAAAAAAATTCAGGATGGGAGATGCTGTAAAAATAAAAGTGGTAGCCGCCAATCTCGAAAAACGGCAGTTGGATTATCATTGGGTACAGGAGGAAGGGAAGCCGGAATTAAATAGTACAAAATCAAAATCGGTTACAAAAAAGAAAAAATAATTATCAATCGCAGCCGCGGCGCTTTTACACCAGTTTCGTGATGCTGCAATTTAGCAGTTTACATTATGCACTCCTTTTTAGAGTTGTCAAAAATATTTGAAGAAAAATTTAATACCCGGCATTTCCCTGCACATACACCCATGTTGTACGATGCGGCCCAATACATATTGCAATTAGGCGGCAAAAGAATCAGGCCGGTTTCTGTGTTAATGGGCAACGAATTATTTGATGAAATTAATCCGGATGCGTACGAAGTGGCCACTGCCATTGAACTGTTTCATAATTTTAGTTTGATACACGATGATATCATGGATAAGGCACCCTTGCGAAGGGGAATGGAAACCGTTCATACCAGGTTCGGCGAATCAACCGCCTTGCTTGCAGGGGATGTAATGCTGGTGCAATCTTATGATTACCTGAATAAGATAAAGCGGGATTATTTGCAACGGATTATACACCTGTTTAATGAAACAGCAAAAGCAGTTTGCGAAGGCCAGCAACTGGATATGGATTTTGAAAAGCGTGCGTCCGTTAGTTTTGATGAATATGTAAACATGATCAGTTTAAAAACCTCGGTATTGCTGGCAGCCAGTTTACAATTGGGTGCCATATTGGGTGGTGCAGGAAAGGGTAACCAGCAACACTTATACGGGTTTGGAAAAAACCTGGGCATCGCTTTCCAGGTGCAGGATGATTACCTGGATGCTTTTGGTGATCCGGAAAAATTTGGCAAACAGGTGGGCGGCGATATCATTGCCAATAAGAAAACCTTCCTGATGATCCATGCTATGGAAGTGGCATCCGGTGTTCAACAAAAAGAGCTGGAAGCGTTGCAGAATGATGCAGCAATTGATAAGGTGGAAAAGGTAGATAAGGTATTAACCATTTTTAAAGATTGTAAGGTAGATGAATGGGCGAAGGAGCTGAAAGAGAAATATCTACAAACCGCCATGCAACAACTGGAAGATGTAGCGGTGCTATCTGTTAGAAAAAAGCCATTAACTGAACTGGCGGAGTACCTGATAAAAAGAGAATCCTGAGTGTGAAAATTCTTTCTGTAAATGAACCCATCAATGTTTTTTATTGAACCAGCTTCAAAACTATGATTAGGCTTCATTGGCGTCGCACCAGTCAACAGTGAATATCTATTTTACAATCCCCAATATATCAGGATAAAATTTTACAATGTGTTGTTTACATCCCCGGCAATATAATCGTAAAACAACTTACTTTATCCACTTCACTTTCTATTAGCAGCCGCCCAATAATTTTTTGTAGTAATTCTTTCACTAAAAAAATACCCAGTCCGCTACCGTTCTCGTTATTGGTGCGCCTGGTGTTATCCTTTTGGCTTTCGGATAATTGTTGCAACTGTTAGGGTCTCATGCCAATGCCTTCATCTTTTATTGATACCAGGATATGTTGACCCTTCTTTTAATCTTTGTTTCAATGGAAGTATCTGCCGGACTGTATTTAATGAATTGGTCAGCAAATTGCGTAATGCGATTGTTACAATCGTTTGATCACCCCTGATTAAACACTACGCATTGAGTTAAAGGTTTTACATAAAAAAAGCGAAACCTGTTATGGGTTTCGCCTTTTTTAATTTAAGATGAATTGATCTTATTGCCTTTCTGCAAACTCTTTCCGGATGATATTGAGTGCCCCTCCTGCCTTAAACCATTCAATCTGCTGTTCGTTGTATGTATGGTTTACCTGGATGGTTTCATGGCTACCATCTGCATGGTTCAGCACCAGTTGCAAAGAAGTATTCGGTGCAAATGCCATCAACCCTTCAATGTCAATGGTATCATCTTCCAGTATTTTATCGTAATCTACTTTATTGGCAAAGGTCAGTCCAAGCATTCCCTGCTTTTTTAAATTGGTTTCGTGTATTCGGGCAAATGACTTTACCAGTACCGCACGAACTCCCAGGTGACGGGGCTCCATGGCAGCATGCTCCCTGGATGAACCTTCGCCATAGTTTTCATCACCTACTACGATGGTGCCTATGCCGGCAGCTTTATAGGCTCTTTGCGTTTTTGGTACTGCGCCATATTCGCCTGTTAGCTGGTTTTTTACCAGGTCGGTTTTTTCATTAAAGAAATTCAGTGCGCCAATCAGCATATTGTTGCTGATATTATCAAGGTGTCCCCTAAACTTTAGCCATGGCCCCGCCATACTAATATGATCTGTTGTACATTTTCCCTTTGCCTTGATCAATAATTTTAAGCCCTTTAAATCAGTTCCTTCCCAGGCCGCAAAAGGATCTAGTAATTGTAGCCTTTTACTTTCCGGCGAAACCAATACCTGTACGCCGCTTCCATCCTCGGCAGGGGCCTGGTAACCGGCATCTTCCACTTCAAAGCCTCTGATAGGCAATTCAAAACCGGTAGGAGCATCCAGCATTACCTGTTCACCTTTATCATTGGTGAGTGTATCTGTTAGCGGGTTAAAGGAAAGGTCACCCGCAATGGCCATGGCGGTAACTATTTCCGGGCTACCCACAAAGGCAAATGTATTGGGGTTGCCATCGGCTCTTTTGGCAAAGTTTCTGTTGAACGAATGTACGATGGTGTTCTTTTCTGCTTTTTCTGCTCCAACCCTTGCCCACATTCCAATACAAGGGCCACAGGCATTTGCAAAAACAGTAGCGCCAATTTTATCAAATACGCTTAAGAATCCATCTCTTTCAATGGTATAACGAACCTGCTCGCTACCAGGAGTGATGGTAAATTCAGACTGTAGCTTCAAGCCTTTGTCAGTTACCTGCTGGGCCAGGCTTACCGACCTGCTGATATCTTCATAAGAGGAATTGGTACAGCTTCCGATTAAACCCACCTCAATTTTGGTAGGCCAGCCATTGGCGGCGGCTGCAGCTTTCATTTGCGATATCGGTGTAGCTAAATCGGGCGTGAACGGCCCGTTTAGATGCGGTTCCAATACATTCAGGTCTATTTCTATCACCTGGTCAAAATATAATTCGGGGTTGGCATACACTTCCGCATCGCCGGTTAAATGTGCGGCAATCGCATCAGCAGCGGTTGCGATCTCTTCACGACCGGTCGCTTTTAAATAACGGCTCATACTCGGATCGTATCCAAAAGTGGAAGTGGTAGCGCCAATTTCGGCTCCCATATTACATATTGTTCCTTTCCCGGTACAACTCATGCTCGTAGCGCCTTCGCCAAAATATTCCACCACTGCCCCGGTACCACCTTTTACGGTAAGTATGCCCGCCACTTTTAATATTACATCTTTTGGAGCCGTCCAGCCATTGAGTTTACCGGTTAGTTTTATACCAATTAGTTTGGGCATTTTCAATTCCCATGCAAGTCCGGCCATCACATCACAGGCATCTGCACCGCCTACACCAATGGCAATCATACCAAGTCCGCCAGCGTTCACGGTATGGCTGTCTGTGCCAATCATCATTCCACCGGGGAATGCATAATTTTCCAACACTACCTGGTGAATAATGCCGGCACCGGGTTTCCAGAAGCCGATTCCATATTTGTTACTTACCGAAGCTAAAAAATCATATACTTCGCTACTTTCATGCACCGCCCGGTCAAGATCGGTCTTGCTATTAATTTTCGCCTCTATTAAATGATCACAATGCACGGTACTTGGTACCGCTACTTTTGTTCTGCCGCTTTGCATAAATTGCAGCAAGGCCATTTGAGCGGTGGCATCCTGCATTGCCACACGGTCCGGCGCAAAGTCCACATAACTCTTTCCTCTTTCAAAAGCTGTGGTAGCTTCTCCCTGCCAAAGGTGGGCATATAATATTTTTTCTGTAAGCGTTAAGGGTTTGCCGACAGCTTTTCGGGCTGATTCAATGCGGCTGCCAAAATTGGCGTACACCTTTTTGATCATGTCAATGTCGAAGGCCATAATTTCATTTTGAAAATTAGATAATAGCTCAATTTTAAAATATAAGGGGGCAAAATGCAATGAGAAATGAAAGCTGGTCAAATTTCTAATTTGCAATTTTTTTACATTTCCTAATTGATTTTGTGCGAATTTACAATAATTCAATTAAGCTTTTAATGAAAATAAGATTTAATATAACCGTCAAATCATTATTTACCTGTAAATTACAGTATGAAAAAGTTCAAGCATTTTATCGAATGGCATGTATTCGGTGTTTGCACCGCAATAGGTGAACGCTTTGGAATTGCTACCGGTACTATCCGTAAGAATTTTATTTATATATCTTTCATTACAATGGGATCCCCTGTTATTGTGTACCTTTTTATTGCTTTTTGGATGAATATTAAAAGATACATTTTGAACGCAAGGCGCAATCCTTTACGATATCTTTAATGGTTTTAATTAGAATATTCACTCCAGTTTTTTTTATTCATCATCATGATTGTATTCAATATCAATCATACTAATTATAAAGTACTGTTAAGCGACCTGGCTTCAGCATTAAGAATTCCTTACAAAGGCGATGACTATCTATTATTAACACCTACCGCTGGTATAGGCATCATTAAGGTATTAAGTTTATTTGATGAATTGCAGGTAATGCTGGTTGATGCATCATTTTGTGAAAAATTAATCACTGCCCGGAGCCAGTCTGAGGAGCGTTATTTTATTTTACATTTTGATGATGTACACATTACAGATACTGCTAAATTTAAAGTAGACAATGAAGTATTACAGAAATCAAATACCCGGCATGCAGTGGCCAGGCTTACCAGCAATATATTTGATAATACAGAAGAGGTACCCGCCCATGTTCATATAAAATCTGTTAAGATTTTATTTACTGAACATTGGTTGCAAAAACATCTTGGCCTAAGTAGCAAAGCGGAAGTGCTGCAAAAATACCTTGCATTAAAAACAGAAAGCTTTGATATTGAGAAGCTGGATGCGGAATACCTGAAGCTGATGGAGAGTTTGTGGCATGTTCACAAAATGGAACCGTTGCATAATATTTTTCTTCAAAACAGGGTAACCATGCTGATGGAGCGTTTTTTTACCCGGTTACATGATAAAATAAATTTACTGAACGGGGGGTTTAAACTTACGAATGATGAGGTAGAAAGATTGATAAAGGTGGAACAATTACTGGTGAATGATTTTAGCGGCCCGCCCCCTACCATTGATGAATTTTCCCGGCTCGCCTCTATGAGCAGTACCAAACTTAAAAAAAGCTTTAAGAGTGTTTACGGCAATAGTATTTATGCCTATTATCAAAAAGAGAGAATGCAAAAAGCCCGGCAACTTTTGATGAGTAGTAAATATAATGTTAAGGAAACCGCAGCCGCTATTGGTTACCACAATTCTTCTAACTTTATTGAAGCATTTAAAAAGCAGTTCAACGTTTCTCCGGGTGAAGTAATAGCTTCCTGATTTTTTTAATGAATAAGTATTCCAGTTACCGTAAACTTTAGTAATAAACCGTGTTTAATTTTTCTTATAAATATTGCGATCATGTAGCTTACCTGCACCAACTGGCTGCATTTATTGGTGTTCCGTTAAATGAAAATGTATTGCATTTACCTCCGGAGTTTGGATCTGGGTACATCAAGGTAATTGAACTGCCCAATGGACTACAGGTACTTATCAACGATTGTGTTTTACACCAGGATGTATGTATTCGCCGGGAAGAATCTGATGGTACTGAATACACCCTGCGTTTTGATGAGGTAAGAAATATGAAAGCATTAACCCTGAAAATGGGTGAATTGATTCTTGAAGAAGACAACCAGGTTTATTCAGGGGCATTTTTAACCAGTTCATTTCCATCATTGGAGTATACCACTACTGCTGGTGCCGAAAGCCGGTGCGTAAATATTTATTTTACCGAAGAATGGTTTAATACTCATTTGGGGTTGAGCCGAACAGATGATCTTTTAACAAAGTACCTCTCTTTAAACACCGCCACTTTTAATTTCGAAGTTTTAAATATTGAATACAGGCAATTAATGGAAGAAATATTTTCTTTAAAAGAAGGCCATCCTATTTATAAAAATGTATTACAAAACAGGGTGATGCTTTTAATCGAAAATTTCTTGATAAGCCTGTATAACAGGTTAACTGTGTCGGGTAAAGAAATTACCCATGTAGAAAATGAGATAAAAAGAATGATGCAGGTAGAGTCTGTATTGGTACGAAATCTTTCTGTGGCGCCGCCTGCCATACCTCACCTTGCCCGTCTCTCCATGATGAGTGAAACAAAGCTAAAAGCACTGTTTAAAAAAGTGTATCATTATGCGCCTTATGAATATTATCAAAAAAACAGGATGCTGAAAGCAAAATATCTGCTTAATACAAAGCATTATACTATTAAGGAAGTGGGTGTTCAATTAGGTTTTAAAAACCTTAGTAATTTTACGGTTGCATTTAAAAAAGAGTTTGGTATTCTTCCCAGCGATGTTTGAACATCTAAATATTTCACATCGCCGTTATTATGACGTTTTCGGTTAGTCATGTGCCTGATATAGGCATTAAAAAAATTGTAAAGGGTGTAAATTTGCGTTTCGAAAAATGTAGATGACCGCCTGCATGCCCCGCTTTTCTATTCAGCCTATGACTTTATGTTTTGTAGATTTTGAGTTTGTGACTTGGTGTTGCAAAAGATTAATCCCGATTTTTATCGGGATTTTTTGTCTATTGTACATTTATTCCTGGTAACATTTGAGAAAGAACGGCGGAATAAAGCCATTACAAAATTGAGTGTCTTAAGCGAACCAGCTTTTCCAGTAAAGGTTCCAGCAAATCGAGCCGCAGCATATTGGCTCCGTCGCTTTTCGCCGCTGCAGGGTTAGGGTGTGTCTCAATAAATAATCCATCAGCGCCGGTTGCTATGGCAGCTTTGGCGATTGTTTCAATTAATTGTGGGTTGCCGCCGGTTACACCACTTGTTTGGTTGGGCTGTTGTAATGAGTGCGTGCAATCCATGATCACCGGAACCTGGTGTTCCTGCATCAACGGGATATTGCGGTAATCCACCACCATATCCTGGTAGCCGAATGTATTGCCCCTTTCCGTAAGCATCACTTTTTCATTACCAGCCGATTTAATTTTTTCCACAGCAAATTTCATGGAGGGGCCGCTTACAAACTGGCCTTTTTTTACGTTCACAATCTTACCAGTTACAGCGGCGGCGAACAATAAATCAGTTTGCCTGCAAAGAAAGGCGGGAATCTGAAGCATATCTACATATCCTGCTGCAAGTTCAGCTTCTTCATGGGCATGAATGTCTGATACGGTGGGTAAATGATATTTTTCGCCCACTTTTTTTAGCAGCGTTAATGCGGCCATGTCGCCAATGCCTGTAAAGGAATTAACACTGGTTCGGTTCGCTTTCCGGTAAGATGCTTTAAAGATATAGGGAATACCTAATTTTTTGCAGGTGGCAGCTACTTTATCGGCTATCTCCATTACCAGTTCTTCCCCTTCTACCACGCAGGGGCCTGCAATTAAAAAGAAACTATTTTTATCATATTGCTGATTGGCAAACAGGTCATGAAGATATTTTTCCATCCGGCAAAATTAAGTGTTCGTATTTGAAATTTAATGACCTATCGCTTTCATAAATTCTTCTTTCTTTCTGCGGGCAACATCCAGGGTAACACCATTTTTCATAACCACCTGCCCGCCCTCGCCTTTAATGTATTTTTCTACCCTGTTTTTATTGATAAGGTAGGAGTGGTGAATGCGGATAAATATGGAATCGGGTAAAAGCTCTTCAAAATCTTTCAATGTTTTAGTGGCGGTAATTTTTCGGTTTTCGGTTAAATAAAAGCTGGTGTAATTGCTGTTTGCTTCCAGGTAAACAATTTCATCCGTTGCGATAAACATCAAACCTTCCATAGATGATATGGCAATGCGCTGGTGCGCTTTTTTTTCGTCTAAAAAATTTTGTAACAGCAATTCTATGCGCTTATTACCGGCAAGCTGGTTTCTTTTTTGCGTTACTTTTTCAACAGCATTTTTCAAATCTTCTACTTCAACCGGCTTTACTAAATAATCCAATGCGCTGAATTTAATGGCTTTTATTGCATAGTGATCGTAGGCAGTAATAAAGATCACTTCAAAGTTTTTATTTTTCAATTGCTGTAGCATGGTAAACCCATTCATCCGTGGCATTTCCACATCTAAAAATACAATGTCGGGTTCCTGAGTTTCAATTGCTTTAATTCCCTCCTCACCATTTTCACACTCAGCAATAATCGCTACGTTGGGACAATGATTGATAAGCTTTTGTCGCAGTGCATTCCGGCTACTGGTTTCATCATCAATGATTATTGCATTAAGCATAATGTATGTTAAGATTGATTAATAATCTGTATCGCTACCCTGGTACCACATGGCTCGTTCCCCCCATTCATTAGGTCGGTGATAACTACGTTGCCATTTTTATTTTGATTAAATAAATTGATGCGGTCGGTTGTTATCTGCATCCCCATTGAAAAATGTGAGGGCTTATTTAATTGTTTATATACATTTGCTTTTGCCCTGCCTACGCCATTGTCTTCTATGATGTAGCGGATTTCATTGTCTATAACTGCAATGCGTACGATCAATTTTTTATCACCTTCAATTTTATTTAGTAAACCATGATGGATTGCATTTTCAACAAATGGCTGTATAATCAGCGGGGGTGCTTTGTAATCTCCATTTAATATTTCGTCCGCTACTATTATTTCATAAGAAAATTTATGATCAAAGCGTAAAGATTCCAGTTCCAGGTAAAGCTGCAATGTTTCTATATCCTTCCAGCAGGGAACTATGTTATTGGTAGCGTTTTCTAAAATGGAACGAATTAGTTTGGCAAACTTTGAAAGGTACAATGTTGCTTTTTCTTTTTCATCCATTTGTATCAGGTTGTCAATGGAGGTCAGGCAATTGAAAATAAAATGTGGGTTCATCTGTGCCCTTAGCGCCATCATTTCGGTTTCAGCAATCTGCTGTTTCATTGCTGCTTCGTGGCGGATACTTTTTATCCTTCTTTTAACCAGGAAATAAATAAGGGCGGCAGCAGTAATTAATAAAAACAATTTGAACCAAAGCCTTTGCCAAAATACAGGCATAATGAGAAAACGAAAACTTCCTTCCTGCTGATAATAACCGCCGTTTTCTCTTTTGGCCTTTACCTTAAAAGCGTATTCTCCCGGAGGCAAATTTGAATAACGGCTGCTGTGTTGTTTTCCTGCAAATACCCAATCCTTTTCCAGGCCCTCCAGCATATAATAATACTCTACAGCGCCAGGGGAAATAAAATCCAGCACACAGAAATTAAATGTAAAGGCATTTTGTGTATACCTAAACTTTTGCTGATTACCTGCTATATCATTTGCAACGGCAATGGTATCATTGGTAAAAATATTATCAATCATTAACGGGTAATTATACGAAGTGATGATGGAAGCAGGATTAAAACATAAAAAATTATTTTCAGCTACGGTAGCAATTTTTCCATCCGGCAGCATTGCAATACTTTGCTGAAATTTGGAATAGGGCAAGCCGCTCTGCTGATTATATAATCCTTTCCATATACCATCCGTACTTATATGCCCAATACCATTAATGGTAGTAAACCATGCGCCTCCTTTTCCATCTCTTGTTGCACTGTATACATTGTCATCGGGCAGGCCGGAAAGTATATCATAGGTGGTAAAACCTTTATCCGGCGCAAGGGATGTTTCATATTTTGCCAGGCCACCTTCAAATGTTGCCACCCAAATATCTCCTTTGCCATCAGGTATAATTTCATTGATTACAAAGGAATGAATGGCTGTTTTACTTTTATTATTTGGTTTAAAGAACTCAAACTTTTTATTCTGGAAATTGTACCTGATTAAACCATATCCCGTTGTGCCAATCCACATACAATTGTTTTGTACATCCCAAACGATGCAATAGGCGGCATCCTGGCCAATATCGTCTTTTGATGGCACCCATATCTTTTTAGTTTGAGGGGTATAAACAAATATTTCTTTCCTTGCATTCACAATCCAGTAGTCGCCTGCGGCATCAATGGACATACCCGTAATAATGATTTTATTATATGGGGGTGGAAATTCAATTTTACCCCATTTTTTAAAACGGTGATTGTAGGTAAGCAATGAACCGCTGGATAGAATAAAAATGGACCCATCATCACAGAGATAAAATGCATAACAGGTATCATAACTATACACAGCCGGCTTATGAAGCTCATTGGTTATTCCTGTTTTATTATCTGCTTTAAAAATTTTATTGTCCCTCCATGAAGCAATCAACCATTCATCTCCTGGCTCGTAATACATAAAGTTTTTAAGCGTGTGGTTAGGATAAGCAGAAAGATTATTTGGGAAAGACAGGTGCAGGTTATTATTTAAGACAGGAATAAATTTACTGGCGCCATTCATGGTACCCACCCAGGTAATGTGTTGCCTGTCTTTATAAACGCAATTTACTTTTCCAGGCAATAAATCATTCTCTTTGCCGGCAGCACCGGCTAAAAAATACTGCACTTCATTTTTTTCATTAATAGCTGCCAGCCCTTCAGCCGCAGGTACAATGAGCAGTTTCTCCTCAAGCGTATATGGTGCAATAAATTTTCCCTTGTGTTGGCTTTGTTGCAATGAAACCGCCTGCATTTCATTATTTGAAGGGTTAAAGCAGTATAATTTATTTTTCTCATCAGCAGCATAAAGCTTTTTAAACCGGTTGTCAAAATAGAAAAAAGTAATTTCACCTAATGGCATTGTGGCCTGCAATGTAAATGCGCCTGTTTGCTTATTAAAACTAAAAATACCATCCGTTGTTGCTAACCATAGCTCTGAGGCAGATTTTGGAAGTATGCGGAAGATGGAATGATAACCTACCTGGATTTCAATACGATTTTTTCGCAGGTGTTCCCTGAAATCATAAGTGTAAAATTTTTTCTCTACGGGATTGTAGTGGCAAAATTCTTTTGAATCTGCTGCTATCCAGATACTGGTATCTTTATCAGGATAAGCATCCCATACCAAATCGTTTGGAATGTAAGTAGTATTTGTACTGTCGCCGGGCAAAAAAACTTCCGTTGTACCGGCAGCATCAATCCGGTTTAATCCCTTTCTGGTGCATACCCATATACTTCCCTTTGCATCCTGCTCTATGTCTGTAATAAAACTGTTGGATAAATAATTTTTTTTGTGGAGCGATGGTTTATAAATTTTCCAGGTATTACCATTATACAGGTTTAGCCCGCTTTCTGTACCAATCCACATGTAACCGGTTTTATCTTTGAAAAAACAGGTAACCCTGTTATTGCTTAAACCGTCTTTTTCAGTTAGGTTATTAAAATATGCCTGTTGTTGTGCAACCGCTTTTATACATTGGCAAATCAAAAGAATACTTATACAAATAATCAATTTGAAGATAAAAGTATAATTATGCGATTTACATTTATAAAGCATGCATCATTTTAAGGTTTTGTATTCGAAAGTATGTTTGACGACTATCTCAATATACTTTGATAAGGGCCTTTACAATAAAATCAGCAGGTAGAAATTTTTCACTTCAACACTATCTTGCTCTAAGATTGCTTGCACATCAACCAACTCCGTTTAACTTATTTGAGTTGATACCTTTTTCGCCTGTGGTAAAATATAGTGTGTACCGATAATAATTTTCCACCATTATGATTATTATTATTTCATCTTTTAAAGTTAGTTGATTTCCCTGTCGTTTATTCGGCTGCTTAATCACAGGGCCTTGGTTCTATTCTTACTATTCCATTGGCAGATGGAGTAGCACGAAAACCATTCTGCAGCAACACTTTGCCACCACCAATAGTTGCTTTGGCAGTACCACTAAATGTAACACTACCCGACGTGGTAAACGTATTGATAGCCGAGTTCATATAGTAGCCTGAAGTAACGCTGATGCCCGATTGTGTTACATTAGCAGCCGAACTGCAACCAATCAACGGGAAATAACTTGCAAGAAAACTATTTGCCCTGGAAAATTGTCCATTGGTGGTAACTAAATTTGGGTAGCAATTTACAAAGAATCCGGTTACGTCACTTTTCCCGTTCCACCAATAAGCCATCAGGTTGGTATAGGGTGGGGAATAATTAATAGCATTATTCGAATCGGGGCAAATGCCAATAAACGTACACTGATTTGAGCCAAACAAAAAGCAAGGGGTTCCATTGTAAGCATAAGGGTCTGCAGGGGTATCAGTAACCTTATCGCCGGTGAATGACGCATTTGAACCATCAATTTTTTCAAACCCGCTTGCAGTTTCAAATGTGTGCAACAGGCCAAGGCTGTGCCCCATCTCATGACTGATACTGGAACCGGAACCAATATTGCTTTTGCCCACCAAAAAAAAGGTGCCTGGTATGCCCCCTAATGCAATACCGCCGTAACCGCAAGGTGGGTTGCAGGCAGTATTATTACCATTTATTTTTTGAGTGTAAAATACATTTATACATTGGGGAACCTGGTAGGGGCTGAAAAAAGTTCCTTCCGGATCATTATCTGCATTAAAGAGTGTGTTGAGAAAAGTATTCCTGACATAATCTGTACCTGCATTTAAAAAGCAAAGATTATTTGATGCATAAGTGCCGAGCAATGTGGCAAACTCAGTAACTATTTCGTCTGGTGTAATGGGGGCATTGCTTCCATCATCATTGGTTACGATATGAAAATAAACCCTCACTAAATAATTTACTGCCAGTGGCTGGCCGGGCCTTTGCAGCAGGAACTGCCTTGCCATATTTTCAGCGGCATTATTAATTTTATACTTGCCGCATGGCAATGGGCCCTGTGCCATTACAAATGGAGTAACAGCAAATAGCGATAATAAAATAAAAATGGTGGATATGTTTTTTCTTTTCACGATTCTATTTTTTGGTTAATACAATTTAAATATTGCAGGCAACTATTTTTTTTCATTCATCTGCTGCTCCAGCTTTTCTATTTTTTTGTTTGCGGCAATAATATATAATGTAAGTTCTTCTATTTTCTCGATCATCTTCTTTTGTATATCGCCTACATGCAACCCTGTTTGCTCTATTTCATTTGCAGAGGGGATATTGGGCAGGTGTTTGTTTTGTTCAATATACTTTTCCACTTCGTTTAAAGGAGCAAGCTTATATTTTTCATCAAATACATAATCAGGCCAGTTAGCAGTTTCCACCACTATTTCTTTGCTGCGTACACTGCCGTTGACCGCTAATTTGTAAGTACCAAAATTTTCATAACCAATCCCAACATTACCGGTAGCTTCTGCAATAAATATATCCGATCTGCCTTTGCAAAAAATACGCATGTGGGTACCAGAAAAAGTGCCGATGCCTGCTGAACTGCCTCCCATTCTTGTTGCCAGGACATTTCCCCCTTCGCCCAAATGGGAAATGCCATAACTGTTGTTAAGCGTTTGTACTGTAAATTTTCCAAACGATCCTGTGGCGTTACTTCCTACCACCACTTCACCGCCCGGATAAATTGAAAGTTTTCCCGTTCCGTTGGTATGAATTCTGAAGGCATGATTGCTTACCGTCCCCAAGGAAGCAGAAACGCCGCCAATGCCTTCGGTTACAATGATTGAATCGGCTCCACCAATATGCGTCCATCCGGTTGTATTGATAGGCGTTAAGATGGTGAGTTTTGCCGTTGGGCTATTTGTACCAATACCTACATTACCGGTATTAATGTTATAAATGTGCGTACCATCGGTATCCCAGTAATTTGTGGTAGAACCTCCACCTGTTGTAAGCTCCGTCCACCCTGTGGTCTTGAAATACCAAAAGCTGGCCGTTTCATTGTCATAAACCAGCAAGCCCTCTCCGGGGGTTAGGATACCGGTTCTTTCTGCACTAGTCATTCGCGGTATCAACATGCCTTTTGTGGTACTTTTTACATCGAGCATTGCACTTGCGTCAGCAGCAGATGCATCCTCGTTGATACTCACACTTTGGCAATAAGCTGCCACGCTGGTTAAAACGATCAGCGAAATAAGGAATAAACTTTTCATGATAAAATATTTACAGTGATAATTCATTTAAAAAATTAATTGTAGGTATAGCCTTTTTCTTTGCTAATTAATATCTATAAATCTAACTTTTCTTTTGTCACTGTTTTTGCCGACAGCTCCAATGATATAGAATGAGTCACTAACGCCAACGGTAGTAACCAACTATGCCGGATATTATCCACCGCCACGACCTGGCTTTATTAAGCCCACTTGTTCTGAACCTGTTTAGTGATGTAAGCTGCTATAGTCTTTAACCTGGAAATTATTTCCATTATTGAAAATAGGCTGTTTGTAAACCAATATCAACTGGTATTGACTAACTGGTATTGCTTTTAGAGCAAGTGGAGCAAAGGGATAAAATTATGATCAATACATCTTGCATTTAAAAATACCGGAACTTTAAGAAATACATCTCCCCATATACATACCAGGAGTTTTGATTTTTTGCCAGCTACCATTTTTTCACGTTTCCATTTATGCTCCTATACTGAATAATTAATATCTTTTTTTGTACTTGCTTTTATTCTGCTACTGCACAGGTATCCTTCACCGGGCACAACCTGGATGTTCTTAATATCCTGATCCTATCCAGTGATAATTGCTGCGGTGCAATCTGTGGAATAATTCCCCTTCTATTCCTGGGACTAAGTTCCGTGTTATGAAAATCGTTGGGTGGCATTAGCTCAATAGATAAAACACTTAAGGAGGCATTTTCACCGATGCCAAGGAAACGCAGCATTTCCCGGATCGTTTTCAGGTTCCAGAAACCAACGGCATAAGGTGGTGTGCCCGGCAATAACAGAGGCGGTTCAGGAGGGGTAAAAGGTTTGCTGGTATCCTCCTGCTCTTTTTTGCGCTTATTGTAGGCCGCTATATTATCCAAATTGGATGTATAACGGGGTTTAAGTAATAGTAACCGATCGATTAGAATATTCCGGAAATGTATGCCATCGGCCTGTAATGCCTGCGCATAGAGACAGGCATAAATATCGGTGCGTGGCAAAACGGGCGTAACATTCCTGCCGTTGAAAAATGATTGGGCATGGCGTGTGCTGACCAGCACTTTATCCCTGTCCTTCACCGTGCTGAGTTGCATTGGTGGTGCAGGATGCTGAATACCTGTTAAACGTAACAATGAGCCAAACCTTCCCTGGGCAGTGCACCACTTTTTTGGATGCTGGTGACCAACCCTGAACTCATAGGTAAAAAAACCAAATAATTCCTCCGAATCGGGATAAACACCGGGTGGCAGCGGTAACAGGAAGTGCCTGGCTTTGTCGCCTGCATTTGCATTAGCAGGCACCATCGCCTGCATTGCTTCCAGCCCGCTTTGATCAAACGGTTGCCCTGGCCTTACCACCCGTACAATTTCGGGATCAAGATTTATAGGCGGTTCTGTTTGTTCTGTCAGTAAGTAATTTTTCCAATCCCGTTCCCAATTGGGGTTTGAGTCTTTAAGTAACCGGTCACCTTTGGGCAATCCACCCGGACTAACTTCCCTGATAGAAGCGCCGGTCAGCAGTTCATCCGGTGCCGCCAGCATTGGATCGGGTGCATAGGCGAGTACCCGGGCAAAGTACATGTCTTTGTCATCAGCCAGCGGTTGATCAAATTCAATCCATAAGCAGCGGTTACGTATAGCCGTTTCTGCATAGCTGTTGGCTATCAACGCCTCGTCGGGAATATCAGGCGATAAGGCAATCCCCACTGAAACAATTTTTGGAACCTGGGTAGGCACCGTCGTAATGGGCAACAGGGTGCTCAATTCTTTTATGGTAACTGCCGCATCAAATTCAATATCTATCGGCACACCCGCCTGTAGAACCTTTTTGAATTGGGGTTCAATAAAATACTTTACCTCCATCGGTTCAGGAAATTGATCCCCTATTGGTTTTGGATCCAGTGCGTCAATAAATATCAAACGGGTAAAGGAGCGATCCGGCTCATTCATTGCCTGCCAGTTTAATCCTTTTGTAAGAAATATTCCTCCCAGGTCTTCTTTTGGCTGAAACAATTCATCGCCGTCCCGCCGCCATTGCCTGTACACTTTAAAGCTATCGGGTTTTAAAAAATCCCAGGTCCAGTCACGGTTAAGATGAAGCTGGATAATATTGATCCATTTGTGATAGAAATCATCCCTGCTGGAAAAAGTAATTGAACTTCGATCGGGTGATACCGAGTGATTGATTACTGAACTGCAGCCAATTTGCGTACGAATATTATCCGCCCCTAATATCGATCCGTTCTTATGAACCAACCCTGTTATGCTTGCCAGCCGATCGAGCAAATCAGTATTTGCCTGGTTACCCTTTCCACTTATTTTTTGCTCCTGTGTGAACTGCGGATTAATTATGCGATCTGGCTGAAAAAAAATACTGAGGAGCGAATCTTTCGGCTCCTTCAATAAAATTTCAGCTTCCAGTTTCACCGGATCCTGCCGGAGCATTTGAATAACAGGGATGCTGCTCCTTGATTCTTCTGAACCGAAATAATCGGGCTTTTCGCCCGGGCAAAAAGAACGGATGGTAAGGCGGATATCTCTTGCCGTTGGGAGCAATAACGGCCCCCGCTCACTGTGTATTTCGCCTATTAATCCGAGTTCATTATCGGGTGCTGAAAAATGGATCAGGCTGATATCCTGGAAAGAAAGAGCCAGGTCAATCACATCATCCGGCCGGTCATGATTCAACTCATACTCCGGGAAATTGCGAAAGGTTTTATAAAGAAAAATAAAAGGTTCCTTGGGTAAAATTTTTTTCATCGCGTGGTAAGAATTTTCCCGGTCCATATCAAGACTTTTTATCTCCACTACAATTTCCACCCGGGTCACATCCGGATCAGGTAAGCTGACTTCCCTTAACCATTTCCTGTTAGGATTATTGTCGTGATCATTTCTTAATTCAATTAAATGCGCCCGGTCGAGCAATAGTTCTGCCTCAGCCGTTGCCCGGTCCACCCCGGTAAAAAGAATAGCGGGATAGTTCAACCTGGGTCTTTCAACCAGTACCGATTGCAAATCATTTGCGGCAGTTATGGCAGGCGGTTGGGGGGCAACCCATCTTTTGAATTTTTGCAGCGCAATTTTATGCTCACCCCGGTTGACGGATTGAGTCTCCGGGCCCGGACCGCCGCCGGATATATCGGACAGGCGCACCCTGAATGCATAGGTATTGCCGTATAGTAAAGACACGATGTCGTTGGCTGGTTGCCGGTACATCACCTTTGGTATATCATCCGGGTTGCCTCCCTTCAGCTTTACCATTTCTTCTTTGATGTCGGCAAGCTGGTTAATTTTTTCCGGCAGTGGATCGGGCAGGCATAAACTTGTGCCATTCCAGTTGGCAAAAAATGCGGGCAGCCAGTAGTCGCCTTTATCACCATGTTTCGCTGGTAACACTTCCACTCCTAATTCCATATCAATTGAACCGAGGTTGATATTACCGGCTTTTAATTCATTAGCGGTTACTGATACCTGCGACCTCCATTGCCCGCCTAATTTTGCCTCCAGTTCGTCTGTATCCAAAAAAACATCTTCAGACGCAACTATTGCTACGTCAATCCGGTACCTGCTTACTACCATTGGGGTATCGCTGGGGCCATTGAGTTCATCAATTTTTCCCTGCGACTGAAATCCCCGGTTATACCATTCCAGCACCTGTTCATCATCCCATGCCAGGCGTATCCCCATATCTGTAACAGGTGCCGTGCCATCCGGTTTTTCTGAAAGGTGATCGGTACTCACCGGCTGGCTTGCATGTACAATTTTTGCATACCCGTCATTGTACCTTAATACCTCGTCGAAAATATCGTCGAAGGTTTCTGCTGCTGCCAATTCTTCTACCGGGAAAAGAACCGGGCTGAACAGTTTGCGGCTCTCCGTAACCGGTGGAATCCAGGCTGCATAGCGTTGAATATGCTCCACGGGTAAGTCGGGATAACTGCTTCCTTCCTTCATATCAACATATACCCAGCCGCCTTCTGTATAGTAACCGGCATCCGGTAAATTCATTTCAATTGTTTGGTACAGCAGTCCCAGTTGTTTTGCCAATGCCGGTTGGTGAAGACAAAACGCCATCACCTGCGACCAATTAACCGTATCCCGATCTGCTGCGGGTGGATGCGGGGCAAAACTGTCTCCCTTTAAAGCGCAAAAATAGCTGTCGTCTGTAACCGCTCCCTGCCTTGTTCCCGCAAATCCAAATGCATTTCTATATGCTTCCGGCAGGTATTTTTTGATGCGTGCCGGGGTAATTTTTCTCCCATATTTTTCATCAATCTGAAAGAATGCACCCACCTGTTCAAACAGGTCCCGCCGACCAGGGTTATTGTTATTGGGTTGTGTTGTTGCAATAAAATAACGATCATCGTGTGCTGTGAGCGTAGGGACTAATTCATTTCCTTTTACCAAAAAAGCATCGAACTGAATATCAGCGTCAGCGAAGGGAGTAAAATCTGTAAGGATACCGTCCACCCCGATCTGCTCCGCCAACGGCAATAACGGGCTATACCTGGGCATTGCCACAATATTGCAAATGAGTTTTTGCTCAAGCTCATTGATAACAATTTCCTGGGGAAGTGTAAACAGGAAAATTTTTGTTGTTAGCGTATTCATAATTGTAGACTTATGATTAACTTAAAGTGATTTCTTCTGTGTATGATTTGGTAAAATCATAGCTGATTACAAATGCCAGGCTTACATCTAGTGAAAATATCATCTCAAATAAGGCGATCGTACTTTGATCATTTGCATCTGCCACATTTTTTCTTTTCACACCCGCCTTTCCTTCAATCTGGATGGCCACTATCAGCAATCCGCCGGCGAGTGATAATACCCCTCTTAACATTTGCCCGGCCACTGCGAGGAAGGTACCTGAATCAATATTTCCGGTGAGGCTAAATGAACGGGTGACAGATACCAGGCCTACCACCGGAAGACTTACGATAACCGTGGCGCCAAATCCAAACGTGAATTCGAACTGGGGCTTTGGATCTGTAAGATCAACATAGGCTTTTACTTTTGTAATGCCCACCCCGTATGCAGCAGCGATTCCGATGGTGATCAGTTGTATCTGTATCATGCCTTCAAAACCGAATACTGCCCCGGCGCCGGGTTTGATCAAATTTTTTGGATCTGGACTGAGTGAGAGATTAAAAAATACACCCAGCAAAAGACTTGCTTCCATGATCAATGGCGGAGGTGTTGCCAGGGTAATTTGAGCAGTGTCCGGGAACTGGATAACCGGGATGCGCTGCTCGATGCTCATTTTGTAGTTCCAACTGTCCGGGCTGTTTCCCATCACTACTTTCAGGCTATCGGCAACCTCTTCACCCTTGCCCGTCAATAACGCCAGTACCTGCAGGATATCTTTAACCGTTTGCAGGGCACCGCCCAATTCACATTCCGGGTTTTCAAATTCGGGGTCTTTTCCCGCTTCTGATCGAAACTGGCCCCTTAAAGTTAGCAGTGGTTGCAGGGAGCCCAGGTTTACTACTATCGCAACGTCTTTATTCACCGTCTGCCATTTTTTTCTTGCCCCGGCTGCCGCATCATCAAGGGCTTCACTGCTAAGGTCTACCTGGAAAGAAGAAGCTGCATTTTCTTTGGAGTTGTAACTGATCAAAACCTGGAAACCAGCTGCCTTGATTAATTCATACTCCTTAGCACCCGGATCAGGCTGAAGCAGTTGTCGCGGAACAAAATCATGTAGGCTACCCGGGCCACTAAATAAAGCCTCGTCAAATTGTAGTCCTTTTCCATCGCCCGTAATCACCAGTTCTTTTACACCATCGGGTAACGAAAGTGTTTTGGATAAATTTGGAAAGATTGTGTTGCAATTGAGTAGCCTGAAAGCATCTGCCAGGTCTGGAATATCTGTAACGATTGTTGGTTTGCCGATTACGAAAGATGGCCGTCTGAACAACAATTTCTGTGTGCCGGTAGTTTGCAGGAAACTGTATTGCGTTTTCGGGATGGCCAGGCCGGGTGCATATTTATCAATCTCTGCCGGATCGCCGATGCAATGGTTGGATTGCCGGAAATTAACACTCCTTGTTACTACGGTACCCACCCGGTTAAAAGACAATAGCCCATTCCTGATAATGGGAACGGCTTCCGCAGTATTTAGCGGAACGATATCTTTTGAAGAAAGGCATTTTACTACCGTCCAGGAGCCTTCTTTAGGAAGTTCAATGGTTCCCCATACAGACACTACAAAGCTTATATTGGCCTCATTGTTTGGAGAAATGGCAACTCGGGTAAGTTGTGCCCGCTGTCCGGTTACAGCAATATTCATAGCAGCATTGAGCGGACCACCCAGGCTGCCACCTATTTTTGAATCATTCAGTAAGTCCTTAAAGAATTTCGGCGGAAATAAATTTGCCAGCGTTGTGGTTTTAGTTACCAGTCCAGGGTCAGCCAGCATTACATAGCCAAACTGTCCAATTGAATGTACCCTCGAATAAATTTCATCTGTTTTGCTTACTGCGCCTTTAGTGATATTTTCGATTTCAACATCTCCGTTAAAGTAAACGCCGGAGAACCGGATGGTTTGATTTAAATCATTCTTTCGGGTAATGTCCATTGCCGGTGGCATATCCCTGATCTCCCGTACGTCATAAATGCCTTTTACCAGTCCGGGATGAAAATTGTAAGGATTAAACTCCGAATCCCGCGGATTCAATTTTGCATGGGAAAGGAAATTAAATTCTCCCGGTCCAACTGCTACCCATCCTGAATCATAACGTGTAACGATACCTGTATTTTTACGTTGTATCACGATCGATCTTACCACCGGTACACCCCAGGGGAACAAAATGCTTTTTATCTGCACCACTTCATGAGCTGTACGGCCTAGCATTACCTCAAATGTTACCTGGCTTACCTGTCCATAGTTTGCACTTTCATGTAACCATTTGCTGAATATACTTGCACCATAGCCTGAAAAATCGATTCGCTCCAGGGGCACTTTCACTGTACCTCCAATTGTAAATTCATTTTTAAACTGGCCCGATATGATATCACCAAGGATATTTATTTGATTATTTTTCCCGGTGGAGAATTGCGTCACAGACCCTATAAAATAGGTTTGGTGATTGTCTTTATCATTCGGTGCAACTTCCGGCGGCGACACGGCTTCCAAATGTAATTGCATTCCACCGATAAGGTTACCCGTTTTTTTACCTGAAAATACTGGCTCATTAAAACTAGCTTTAGCACTGGGTAAACCAGCAGTTATTGTAGGATTGAAATAGGCAAAGGCACAGATGCCAAATGGCAAAGTAAAATGTGCGGCCATTCCGCGGGGCTTTTCCGGGTTGTTGAAACCAGTAATTATAAAATCGTACAAATTACGGGGAGCCAGCACTACTTCATTTTTCATAGAACTGGCTATCCGGGTAGGGGATCCATTGTCGGCAAAATTGATGATGGAAGGAATGATGTCCTCCTCCGCCTGCGGATTTTCCACCTTCATCACCGGTTCCCATTGAATGTGCGGAAGGGTAAATAACCTGCTCATTCTTCCCGAACTCACCAGGTCCATACCTTTTATCCTGAAAGGGAATGAAGCCGGGAAACCCACACTTTCTGCGAGGTGTTTGCTGGCATCAAAAACCCTGGACGAAAATGATACCCCCCAGAAATTCGCACTGCCAGACACATCCACCAGCGAACGATCGCCCGGCAGACCCTGAAGAAACCCAAAAGCGCCTATTACATTTTCAAAATCAAGTACCCGTAGTTTTTCAATCTCTTCATTGTGAAAGCCCCGGTCATCGAAAGGGCTGCAGGGAGGCGTGCTCCCTCTTAGCTTATCTAATACTTCACTATTATTTGGTCGGTTAAACAGGGGCGCTTTATTGATCGTGAATTGCAGGTTGGTTGCCTCATCGTTCCATTGTACCACGGAGGTTACGGTAAACAGGAACTGGTCGGGCAATGTATCTTCCCCATTTCGCCACAACTCATTAAAACGTTCAAAATTGCCATCAAAAATTTCGTCCTGGTTACTGATATAAGGATCAGGCAATGTATTGATCAACCGGTAAACGGGGAATATCAAATGGAAAAAACCTTTTGGGATAACGTTGTTTACCAAAGTCCCTTCTATGAAAATGCTGATGGGATTATCAGTAGTCAGCAATGCATTTCGAAGGCAGAGACTTTGGGGTATTCTTCTTTTTTTAGGCATACCTGCTATAGCCGGAATACGATTGCCAATAACGAAGACCGTTGTATTCGCTTCAATTTGTAAAAATACCAACAAACCCTGGCGATCAGTTATGTCGAAGCGCTGCTGGTTGCTGTTTAAGGGCCGGTCCACCCTTGCGCCTATTTTTACGGGTTGCACAAGTGCCTCCAGTTGCTGGTTGTCGGCAATACAATTGCCCGTTCCGGAAGGCAGGGGTTTAAGCCTGGCCATACTACGGTCACTTGTATCGGAACGGGTTTGCCAGGTTGTTAATTGTTGCTTCGAACGGGGCGGTGCAGTATAGGTATATTTCAGGTTCATTCTTCCCGGCCTGGCCAGCAACAGGAATTTACTGATGTTCAATTTTCCATTTTCCAGTCCGGGCCAATCCAGTGCTAATCCATCTGTTCCCCTGAATCCAAGGTAACCGGAAGAAGTAGTCATTCCCAGCCCGCCAATGCCCACTGCATTTACCGTACTGGTTACCGGCAGGAACCATCCGGTATCAGTTATAACAGCTTTGCCGGCAAGGCGGAACCTTTCGGTATTGTTCTGCAAAATTTCCCATGAATCTTTCTCTGCCGGTAATGGCAAATGGATCAGCATTTCCTGTTCCAGAAAAACGGGGTTGATTTTTGCTCCCTCTCCCAATCCAATAGGATCGCCGTTCAGGCTGATCACAGATTTGGTAAAGGATTGCAGGGTCCATTTTTTTACCTTGAATGAAATCTCAATTTGATCGGGATAGATGGCTTTTGGTGAGGCATTGCCGACAACGCCATTGGCGAAACTGTCAACAGGCTGAAAGCTCATCAGGAAACCCGGGGAAAAATTAATTAAAAATCCCGGTGCCTGTACCGTGGCAATTCCGGGAAATTTAATCGCACAATTTTTTGCCCTGATGCCCACATATTTATTATCAACTCCGGGGGCAATTGTCTTTACAGATATCCAGATGGTGCAATCAGCAAAATCAAGCGTGGTATACGTTCCAACAGACGGCAACGGCTGACCCGGTGGAAGTGTAATGATCATAAAGTCAGAAAGGCCGTCTTCGAATACCTTAAATCTTAACTGTTTGGGGACCAGGAAGAAATCGAACCAGGTTGTTTTTGATTGTGGGTTAATGAAGGGCCCAAAGGAAAATTCAGGTTCGAGGAAGTTTTCAACGCTTTCTTCTATACCTGTTGTTAGGGATACATTCCGTTGGCGCAACCAGAACACAGGATCATTTGTTTTTCGGTTGGTCTGTGCGGTTATGATTTCATCTGTCATCTTTTCCAGCTCTTCCGTGATATCCTCCGGTAACATGCCCAATTGGAAATCGGGAAATTGCACACCCGTTCTCCTGAACTCGAGCGAAGCTTGTGTAAGCGATTGCTTTAATACATCCCCGAATTTTTCAAAATGGGAATGGTTGTCCTGGGGCATTATTTTCAGGGGTCCGAGGAGCGTGGTAAGCAGCGTAATAATATCGTCTCTTTTCATATTGTGGGAGTTAAAATGAAGGTAAAATTTCCTTTCCACCTGTTGACGGATAAGCACCAATAAGCCGGCATACCATCATTGCAAGCTCACCGATCCGGTTGCCCGTTTTGATTCCAATGCGGATACTCTTTTTTCCAGCCGGGCTATCTGGTGCAAAATAGAATTGTGAATACACCAATGCCTTTAGAAGTTGAGACACCGATGCTATTCTGCTTATAACAATGTGTAGAAAAAGAAAATTAAATGAGTACTGTTAACAGGAATTTTTTCATCTTTTTTATAAATTATACATTTAAATTCAGTCAGTCTTTAATTGATTTCAACACTTGCCTTGCTTTTAATAATTCAATCGTTGCTTCCAATGCTGCTATCTTTTTATTTTGTCGCCTGTTGATTTCTTCCTGCTTCCTTACCAGCCTGGTTAATTCCTGCGTTGCTGAAATATTAAGTGTGGTAAGCCCCTCATAATCTACCGTTCTAAAATCATCCACTTCTTCACCATAAACAAAAATCTTATCCGGTTTTATATCGGTATCATTAATAATTACCTGTGTAGTTGAAGGGATTGAAATAATATCAGCCACTTGCATTGTTTCCGTTTCTGATAAAAGTATTCTCAATTTTTTTGCGTTACTGCTGATCGTATGTTTATTGATAAAAGTAAGCAGGTAACCCGCCGCTATTTTTTCAACCTGGGTTGTTGCCTGGTACACATTGGGGATAAAACCTGTATGTTTGGATACTACCTGTGGATATACTTTTTCTACTTCCTGGGCAATTACTTTTTTAAAAGTCCGGTCACCATATTTTACTTTATCCTTCATAGTATAATCCCTGATGTGAAGTTCATTAACCACTGCAAGGTCGTTGGCAGCATTGCTGATACCAATCACGTTTTTTATACGGGCATCCGAATAAGCATCGAATTCAGCAGCAAATACCGCATTGTCAGCAATTATTGAAACTGTTGGGGTACAGGGGTTGCAGTTTCCAATACCGTTATTTGAAGAACTCCGATTATGCCAGGCGTAGTATGAATTAGGGAAAAGGACATTACCGGCAACATCCAAAGGTGCCCTTGGTGAATTTGTGTTAATTCCCACCCTGCCAGATGGAGTTACAGTCATTCTTGGTACATCGTTAAGGTATATTTGAACCACTCCGTTTCCATTACCGGTGGAAGTACCTAAATATAAATTATCATTGGTATTTTGTATAAATCCCTTGGGAACATTTCCGGAAGTATTATAAAAATCAATGTAAGGCGCTGCTCCTTCAATTCGCAAGGCTTCCAGGTTACTTTTAATATGCAAAGGAGCTCCGGGATTGTTGGTATTAATGCCTGTAAACCCGTTACTTTTCAATGTTATCTTACTGTTGAGATTAACAATATTAAGTAAATCATTTGTACGCCAGATATATGACTCCAAAGCGCCGCCCGTTTCGATAAAAGAAATATAGGGGGCATTGCCTTCTAAACGCAACGCCTCATTGTTACTTAAAATATGTAATGGAGCTCCCGGTGTTTCCGTTCCTATGCCCACCTGGCCGGAAGGTAGCACGGTCATTTTTGCAGCGCTATTAAGGTAAAATTTTACTGCTCCATTGATATTGCCTGTAGATGTACCTAAAAATAAATTGTCACCTGTATTTTGCATAAATACTTTGGGTACTGTACCGGCGTTATTGAAAAAACTGATGTAAGCAGATGAGCCTTCTATCCGAAGTGCTTCAAGGTCTTTTTTGATATGCAATTGGGCCAAAGGATTATTAATACCTATGCCTACATTTTGCGAAAAGTTAGCCTGGTAACTCATTAAAAGCAGAGAAAGGAAAAAATAATTTTTCATTTAAATAGATTTTTGTGATGTTTTGGTTGGTAATAATTGCTTAAATGAAATGCTTCCATTAAAAATAACCTTCAACATTTCTCTTTCAAATACACCTTGCGTATCTGGCAGGTTAAATTGAGTAAAAGGTGAAATAATGAAGGCAAAGCGATTAATACAATAAATGAATATTTTGACCGGCGCATTTAATAATAATTTATCACCTCAAAAAAGAGTATGCCTTTTTTAAGCCGAATTAGTGGTGGAGTTTTTATCTTGCACCAATAATTTCAACAGCATGATAAGAGAAAAAATTTTGGTAATTGGCGCATCCGGGCAAATAGGAGTGGAGCTTACCCTCGCCCTCAGGAATATATATGGAAATGCCAATGTGGTAGCATCCGATCTAAGGGAAGAAAATGAACTGCTGAAAGGTACCGGCCCTTACGTAAGCATGGATGTAATGAACAAAGAAATGTTGCATGTGCAGGTGATCAGGCAAAATATAACTCAAATCTATTTACTGGCGGCAATCCTTTCGGCCACGGGTGAAAAAAATCCCAACCTTGCCTGGAGTTTAAATATGCAAAGTTTGCTGAATGTACTGGATATTGCAAAGGAGGAAAAAATTCACAAGGTTTACTGGCCCAGTTCCGTTGCGGTTTTCGGACCAACTTCACCCAAGCAAAACTGCCCGCAGCAAACTATTATTGAGCCGATCACGGTGTATGGCATCAGTAAGTATGCCGGCGAATTCTGGTGCAATTATTATCACCAGCGGTGGGGGCTGGATGTAAGAAGTATCCGTTATCCCGGATTGATTAGCTACAAAAGTGCGCCCGGTGGTGGTACTACAGATTATGCCGTAGAGATTTTTCATGAAGCGCTGGAAGAAAAGCAATACGAATGTTTTTTAGAGAAAGATACTTACCTGCCCATGATGTATATGCCTGATGCTATAAAGGCTACCATTGAACTGATGGAGGCGCCGGAAGAAAAAATTAAGATCCGCACTTCTTACAATATTTCCGGAATGAGTTTTTCACCCAAAGAAATAGCAGCAGAAATAAAAAAGCACATACCGGAATTTACTATAACGTACAACCCGGATTATCGCCAAAAAATCGCCAATAGCTGGCCGCAAAGTATTGATGACAGTGTAGCAAGAAGAGACTGGGGCTGGAAGGAAGATTACGGGCTGGAGCAGATGACAAAAGATATGTTTGAAAATTTGTAGCAGTAGTTAAAGCCAGGTACACTTTCCCGTGCGGCTATAAAATAAAAGCATTGCAATATTTGTAAATCAAATGGGAGGAGGAAAGAAAAGGATTAAGATTGTTATAAAGCTGTTTTTGTTTAACGATTACTCCATTTAAATGGAGAAGCACAGCATGCGCTATAAATGAATTTAAATTGTAAACAATTCATAAATCAACTTTTTACGATTTTATTCCTTGGCAAAAAACATCTCCAGTGTACATTTGCCGCAAAACAATCTGTAATGAAAAAAAAATCTTATCCGTATTTGTAATCATCATTGTTACAATTTCGACCGCAAATGCGCAAAATGAAAACAAGCTTTCCTTCAACCTTGCACCAGAATTGGGATTTGCATCCGGTAGCTTCTAGAATACCCATTCGGTTGGCACCGGAGCTACGGTTCAAGCTGAATATTATGTACAGGAAAAATTTAAAGCAACAGCGACGTTTGGTGTGATGATTTTTCGTGGCAAATCAGGTCCAGTTGCCAATACAAGAAATTAGGCCCAAACCATTATTCCATTAAGAGTTGGTGGAAAGTATTTTTTAGCAGGCGGTGTGTATGCGGGCCTGCAGACAGGGCTTGTTTTTTTAAGCAGTTATTACAAAACTACAGCCTTTGCCTATTCACCTTTGATCGGTTACGAGTTTAAAACAAAATCTGATAAATCTATTGATGCAACATTAAAATACGATGGTTATTCTGGAGGCTCAGGATTAGGCACAATCGGGGTTATTGGTGTAAGGCCGGCTTACGTATTTTAATTTAGCTGGAGCTGGTTTTTTACAAAGTAAAGGGTTTATTTTTTTGTAAAGTCCGGTTTTAATTTTGTACTATTGCAATCCTTTTAAAACAAAACCAGACCGTACATGAAAAAAATAACCCTTTGCATGGCCTTTACTGCCATGGCTATGTTAACTGCTGCTGCCCAGGACGGCGAAAGGATTTTCAAGCGATTTAAGGGAGATGTAAGTTTGGGCTATGCTGCCCCGTTATCATCCGGTAACAATAAAGGGTTTTTATTTGCTCTGGAACCAAAGTTTGCCCTGACGGATCAATTATCTGTCGGGTTCCGGACGGAAGGCGCTGTTATGGGAAGGTTTTCAAGTACCAATCAATATGGCGGTGTAACAATAGAAAATGGGAAAGGAGTGGCATCATATATTGCCACAGCAGATTATTACTTTTCAAACAACTATTCTTTTCGGCCCTTTGTAGGTGCAGGTGTTGGGGTGGTTGGATTAATAGCTGATTACAACAATTTTAGTGATGAAGCTTCTGTGACTAAAATGGGTGGAATTATAAGGGCAGGGGGAGAGGTAAAGCATCTTCGTTTTGGTGTAGAATACAATATTATTCCGGAAGCAGATGTTGATACTTATGACAATTCCGGTAACATCGTGAAGACAAAAACAAAGTTTGGCTACATCGGAATTAAACTGGGCGTCTGCTTTGGTGGAGGCCCCCGATGATTGATTGTATTGTAATAAAGAAGAAATTGTATATAAGCGCAGCTTCGTTTTAACTTTCAAAATGAAAATGATCTGACAAAAAAATTTCTGAATATTCGCTATTAACTGTTGGTTTTCTCCGTAAAAACTGCTTTCATTTTTTCCATCAGTTTTGTCTCAATCATTTTTTGAGAAATGCGGATCATATTTTTGAATGCAATCGCATGAGAAATCCCATGTCCAATGATCACCGGTTTAGCAACTCCTAATACCGGAACACCGCCATACATTTCAAAATTGAAGCGATCAAAATATTCATCATGGATGCCCCTGCGCTGTACCACATCGTACACGCTTTCAGCCATTTTAAGAATCACATTTCCAGTAAAGCCTTCGCAAACCATTACATCTGCTCTATCCATTAAAACATCACGGCCTTCAATATTGCCGATGAAATTGATATGTTTATTTTCTTTTAATAAGGGATAGGCTGCCTGTGCCAGCAAATTCCCTTTACCCTCTTCTTCGCCCAGGTTGATAAGGCCCACTTTTGGGTTTTTAAATCCCAGTATGTGTTCGGAATATAATGAGCCGAGGGTGGCAAATTGGGCTAAATTTTCGGGCTTGCAATCTGCATTAATGCCTGCGTCGAGCAACAGGCCAAGTGTGCCGTTTTCTCTTGGAATATATGCGCCAATTGTGGGGCGGCTTACGCCTTCAATTGCCTTGATGCTGAACAATGCACCCACCATCATGGCACCCGTATTGCCTGCACTGATAAATGCATCTGTATTTCCAGTAGATAATAAATGAAAGCCGATTGCTATTGAAGATTGTTTTTTATCACGAAGTGCCTTTGTAGGATGTTCATGCATTTCGATTATCTGCGAGGCGTGTACGATATTTATATTATCAGGGGCAATAGCATGCTCCGGCAGTAATGTTTTCAATTCGGCTTCGTCGCCAATAAGAGTGAGTGTTACATCTTTACCTGCTTCGGCCAAAAATAGAGAAATACCTTTTACTGCTTCCAGCGGTGCAAAATCACCACCCATCATATCAAGGGCAATATTCATGGTACATTCATTAAATAAAAAATTCTAAGTTCTACATTCGATGACCGAATGTAGAACTTAGAATTCAGCATTTGAAAAATATTATGCTTTGAGAGGCGCTTTCTCAGCAACCACCTGTCCTTTGTAGTATAATTTGCCTTCACTTACATGTGCACGGTGACGTACATGTGTTTCTCCGGTAGTTTTATCCACTGTTAACGTAGTTTCGCTTGCTTTGTAATGCGTCCTTCTCTTTGCGCTGCGCTGTTGCGAGTGGCGTCGTTTCGGATTTGGCATATCTTTAAATTTTAATTGTTATTTTAATAAATCGATTCTATTTACTGATATTTAATTCTTGCTTTATCCCTCTTTAGGGGATGGAGGTTTAAACTTGTCCAGGTCTTTCCAGAGTGCATTGGCATTTTTTGCGTCTTCACGTACCTTCATTTCATTTAATTTTGTCAATACTTCTTTATTACACTGGGGCCCTCCCAATTCTTCTTCTTTACACATCTTCTGTAAAGGAACACTTAAACTTACAAATTCAAATATCCAATCATTCAGCTTCAGGTGACTCTCCGTTTTGGAGATGTAAAACACATCGGGATCATCCTCCTGCTGGTTCATTTCCTCCGGGTTATCTACCATTTTTACCAACATGTCAAATTCGTCCCACAAATCCATGGTAAGAGTATTACCGCAACGATCACATTCCACATCCGATTTTCCGCCCACCTCAAATTTAAGGAGCATAAAACCGCTTTTTTTATCCAATTGCAGTTTAACGATTGCCGTGCAATTTGTAAAATCCCTTGATTCAACTTCAGCAAAGAACTTATCATCTACTTCAAAAGTAAATTCATGTATTCCGGGCTTTAAACCCACGAACGCTATTTCAAATTCCCTTCTTTTTCCCATTACCTCCGGTTTAAAGGACGGCGAAGGTAGCGTTTTTACGTTTAAATTTCATAAAAGTTATAGAATATTTGCATGATAATACGTGAACCTGAGCATTTTCGTTATTTTTAACACCTATGAAACGAAATAAGTACTGGATTGTAATCGGTATCCAGGTAATATTTATATTGGTCATTCGTTGGTTTTCATCTAATGCTTTACGGGTAGAATCTTATTATTCTACCGGTATATACGTTTATCTCTCAGTTTTTCTGAGGTACCTGTTGGGCTGGCTTCCATTTAGCATTGGGGATGCATTATATGGGGCTATTGTTATCTGGTTTTTGTATAGGCTGATAAAAATTTCAAAAGTAATAATCAATAAGGAAGTCTCCAGACCCCGTTTAATAGCATCAATACAGCGGTTTGTGGTGACGGTACTTTTAATTTACATCCTCTTTAATTCGCTTTGGGGCATCAACTATAACCGAGTAGGCATTGCCAGCCAGTTAGGGTTATCAATGGACAAATATTCGGTGAACGATTTGAAAATTTTGAACACTGTACTACTTCAAAAAGTAAATGAAAGCAATAATTTGCTGCTTCAAAAGCATGTTCCGGAAATGACCAGTAAAGAAATATTTAACAAGGCGATGCTTGCATACAGGGAGGTAAATAAGCAATACCCTTTTTTAAATTATCATCCGGCATCTATAAAAACATCTTTATGGGGATGGATGGGAAACTATATTGGTTTCCTTGGGTATTACAATCCATTTACCGGGGAAGGGCAGGTAAATACTACGGTACCCAAATTTTCGCAACCTTACACTAACTGTCATGAAATAGCCCACCAGCTTGGATACGCAAAAGAAAATGAAGCTAATTTTGTAGGCTACCTGGCCGCCGCAGCATCGAAAGACGAGACTTTTCATTATTCCGTTTACCTGGACCTGTTTTTGTATGCCAACCGAAATTTGTTTCTTACCGATTCAACGGAGGCAAAAGCTTTTACCAAAGAGCTGCATCCGGCTGTAAAAAAAAATCTCAGGGAATGGCGGCAATTTAATGAAAGCCATAAAAATCGGGTAGAGCCAGTCATCCGGTGGATGTATGGTAAATACCTGGAAAGCAATCAGCAGCCTTCCGGTGTATTGAGTTATAATGAAGTAAACAGTTTCCTGATTGCTTATTATAAAAAGTATGGCAAATTATAAGGACTGTTTGGCTTAACTATTGGCACGATTTTTTTAGAATCGCAGTATGAAATTATTTATATCGGTTGCTATTACCTTACTTGTTGGTGGTACTGCAGGTTATTTTACTTCTGAAGGAGTTAATGGATGGTATGCTGTTGCCAACAAGCCTTCCTTTAATCCACCCAATTGGGTATTTGCTCCTGTATGGACGTTGTTGTATATTCTGATGGGCGTTGCTCTATGGCTTGTGTGGAAAAAAGAAACCAATAAGGCGGTAAAACAAACTGCCATTATATTATTTTCCCTTCAACTGTTATTGAATTTTGCCTGGTCGTTTATTTTCTTTTACATGCATCAACCAGGCTGGGCCTTTATAGAAATAATGGGTATGTGGATCATGATTATGCTTACCATTGTATGGTTTGGGAAAATATCTCCCGCTGCAGCATGGTTGATGGTTCCTTATATCTGGTGGGTAAGTTTTGCAGCGGTACTCAATTTTTATATCTGGAAACTAAATTAGTTTCATCATGCCGGTTATGTAATCTATACTTTCAGCTTAAATTCTTCAACCTGAACTTTCCTGCTTTCCACTCTAAAAAGTGTTTTTCCACATCATGCTCTCCACAGGCTTATTATGCTGGCCACTGTATTTGGCATTTTTTTTCTGGTTGTATTTTACTTCTATTACACCATCTACCGGGAAGTAGATCAGTTGACCAATTGGCATTCCTGCATATACCTTTACCGGTTGTTTTACAGATATTTCAAGCGTCCAGTTACCACAAAATCCAACATCGCCTTTACCGGCAGTTGCATGTATATCAATCCCCAGGCGGCCCGTACTGGATTTACCTTCCAAAAAAGGTACATGGGCATGTGTTTCAGTATATTCTTCAGTAACACCCAAATAAAATTTATGAGGATATAGTACAATCCCTTCTTCCGGTATTTCAAAATGTTCGATGGTATTGTGCTTTTTTGCATCCAGTTCCTCATTGGTATAGGTAGCCAGGAATTTACCGAGGTGTACATCATAACTATTGCTTCCAAGGCATTCCCTGCTATATGGCACTATTTTGATACTGCCATTTTCTATTTCTTCTAAAATTCTCGTGTCGCTGAGTATCATAATTGGTTTTGATGGTTAAAGGTCGATAGTTGATGGTTTAATGGCATATTCATGTATGCTTTAATTCACTAATCCGTACATTAGCAAATCGACTAATCATAAAATTGGAATTGCAAATATTCATTCAAAAATCTACAATCTAAAATCCGGGATCATTTCATGCCACTGGTTTATCAACAAAATATCAACGCTAGTACAAAATTAGGGGTTTGGCATATAGCCGAGGATGAAGCTTTTTTTTTGGAAAAAGTGCCATTGCAGCGGGCAATCACCCATCCTAACAAACGCCTGCAGCATTTGGCCGGACGGTACTTGCTAAAAGAATTATACCCTGATTTTCCTTATGAACTTATCCGAATAGCCGATACCAGGAAGCCATTTTTGGAAAATGAATCATATCATTTTTCTATTTCTCATTGCGGGGCTTATGCCGCAGCCATTGCGGGTACTGGTTACAGGGTAGGAGTGGATGTGGAATTGATCTCCGAAAAAGTAGATAAAGTAAAGCATAAATTTTTGGCTAAAGCCGAGCAGGTGCTATTACTGGCAGTACCGCTTTTCCCGTATTCCATTTTTAATGAAAAATTATTGACGGCTGCCTGGAGTATTAAGGAAACCTTGTTTAAATGGCAGGGTAGTAGTGAAGTTGATTTTAAAAAACACCTGGTTATTGATAAAATCAACATAAATGACAATGAAGGAATTGCCCATTGTAAAATCGTAAAAGACGTATCAATTGATTTAACTGTCCATTTTTTATTTTTTAATAACAACTGCCTTTCCTGGGTTGTCACCAATTGGGGTTAAGTAGTAAAATGTATTATGCCCATACATTTTAAAAATGCGGGCAACTAATAAAGTAATGAAGAATACCCTTTTAACTTAGTGAAAATAGATTGTAGGCATGGATATTCAACGTTGCCACAACATCTATGTTCAGCACTTTTTGTATCCCAAATTTTTACGCTGGTAAAGACGATAAAAATGAAAACAATATTTTCACCACTTGCACACAATTAATCATTTGAGCAGGTTAGTTTTAAAGGAATTGATTTTAAAATTGAAAGTAACGACCCCATTAGATGTATACCGAACTGATGAGAAGGACAGGCATTGAATTTGCAAAACAGTAAGCTGGTAAATAATGTATCATAAAACAGGATTACTTACAGTAAAATGGTGTTGATAAATTTTGTTGAAAACATTGAAAGTTATAAGAATATAGCTTCTATACCCGATTCAGAAAATCATCATTGTTAAATTGGATTTGCCTGAATTTTTAGAGGAATTAGTGATTTTTTAATTTCACCAGATTAGTTGCCGGGATAATGGTTTTATTACGGAATTTATTAAATGAATAATAATTTAAATAATTGAATTTGGTTTATGTAGCTGTGCTTAGTATCTTCGCCTTCCTTTTTTAAGGAAGATTAAAGAAACCCTATTTATTAACAACCCAAAAAAATTTCTATTTTTTATGGCTGTAAAGATGAGACTGCAACGCCACGGGTCTAAAAAAAGACCTTTCTACTTTATCGTAGTAGCAGATGCCCGTAGCCCACGCGATGGCAAATTTATTCAGAAACTTGGTACCTATAATCCTTTGACTGTTCCTGCAACTGTGCAGATTGATCGTCAAAAGGCATTGGATTGGTTACACAAAGGTGCTCAGCCAACTGACACTGTACGTCGTATCCTTTCCTTTAAGGGCGTATTGTTCCTGAAACATTTGTTAAGAGGTGTTGGCTTAGGCCTGTTTGATGAAGCTGTTGCAATGCAAAAATTTACTACATGGAGTGCAGAGCATGATGCTCATGTTGCCAGGCGCCAGGGAGCCCACAAAAAGTCCCGTACGGATAGCCGCAACCAACCTGTAGTACGTAAAGTTGCTGAAGCCCCGGCTGCAACGCACGCCACTGAAGAAACTAAAACAGAAGAATAAACACCTCTGTTGCGTTAATTCTTTTAAGCCCCGCTTTTATTATCGGGGCTTTTTTTATACACCTATCCCTCCCGCTAAAAATTGGGACCTGGTCCGGAGATTATGAAGGAATCTTTTATATCGGCGGGTGTGCTTTTGCACTCTCTCTTATATGAATGTCTTAACTTGCACACCTCATGAGTCAGTATTTTAAAATTGGGAAATTGGCAGCCAGCTTTGGCTTGAAAGGTGAGTTGGTGTTGCAACATAGCTTCGGAAAAAAATCAGCATTAAAAGGACTTGAAACCATTTTTTTGGAGGTAGGGAAAGATAATTTTATGCCTTATTTTATTACCAGTACAGCTATTAAAAATGATGCCGAGGTGTTTATAAAATTAGAGGGGATTGATACGAAAGAAACAGCCCGCAAGCTTACGCCAAAAGAGGTATGGATAACAGAAGACGATTTCAAAAAATTTGCCGCAAAGGCTTCTCCAATTGCGATGCTGGGCTTCCATTTGATTAATGAGGAGGAAGATCTCGGAGAGATTATTGAAGTAATAGAACAGCCTCACCAGGTATTGTGTGCGATATTGCTGGATGGGAAAGAAGCATTGATACCAATACATGGTGAATCGCTTGATAAAATTGATCAAAAGAACCGGAAAGTGTATGTGACATTACCGGATGGCTTGTTGGATATTTACAGGTAGGGGGTAAATGGTGATCCGATAGATATCGGATGGTGAATGGTCAAAGATGAATTTTGTTCATTCATCATTCAAAAACGTTGACTTAATGATTTCCGTTTTTGATGATGCCAATAGCTTCAAATGTATAAGTGAGTGATCCCGAGTTCCGTCGCTTTCCTCCTCGCCGGGACAAAAATGCACAACGATGATGCTATGAAAGACAGATGTTAGTGACCAAAATATTTTCTTAACTAAGCAACTTTGATTCGTCATCAGCACCCAAGGATGTATTAAACAAAAATGCCGGAATATTATCCCGGCATTTTTATTAAAAATCAAAGTTATTATCTTTTCTCCCTCATCGGTATTCTTTTTCTTCCTTCGGTTCTATCGCTTCCTCTTTCGCTTCTGTCGCTCCTTCCTTCATCGGCAGGCCTTTTAAATCCACCATCTGCTTCGTTCATTCTTACCAGGCGGCCATTGTATTTTTTGCCATCCATACTTTTAATCATTTTAGGAGCTGCAGCTTTATCTACTTCTACCCACGCATTCATTTCCCTGATGTCAATTTTGCCCAGTACTTCTTTATTCAGGTTACTTTCATCGAGGATAAACTGTAAAAAACTTGCCTTGTAAAAACCATCCTTGGTACCAAGGTTGATGAATAACCTGCTATAGCCATTATCCGCTGTTCTGGTAAATGTTGGGCGTTCTCTTCTTTCTCCACCGCTTGCATCTCTAAAACCGGAATCTCTTCTTTCTCTTGAATCAGTTTTTGCATTCAGGTCATCAGCTCCCTGGTAGTATTTCAAAAAATGGTTGAACTCCAAAGCTGCTACTCTTTTCAATACTTCATCTTTGGTAACATCTGCAAATTTTGTTTGCAGGTCTGGTAAATAGTTTTCGTATTCGCCATTTGAAATATCTGCCTGCATTAATTTATCCATAAAATGGAAGAACTGCTTACGGCATACGTCCTTACCGCTTGGTATATCGAGCTTGTGAAATTGGGCATTGATCATTTTTTCGATAGACCTGATTTTATAGGCCTCCCTGCTGTGACAAATGGTGATACAAATTCCGCTTTTGCCGGCCCTCGCAGTGCGGCCACTTCTATGGGTATATACTTCAATGTCGTCAGGTAATTCGTAATTGATAACATGTGTAATACCATCTACATCAATACCGCGTGCAGCCACATCGGTAGCAATCAGTAACTGGATGCTTTTGGTACGGAAACGTCCCATTACTTTATCCCTTTGTTGTTGTGTTAAATCCCCATGCAACGCCTCAATATCATACCCTTCTTTTACCAATCGCTCCGCTACATCCTGTGCATCGGCTTTTGTACGGGTAAATATTACGCCATACATGCCGGGATTAAAATCTACCAGGCGCTTCAGCGTATCATATCGGCTATGTGCCGGTGTAATAAAATACTGGTGATCGATATTTTCGTTGGCTGTATTCTTTTTACCCATGGTAACCTCGATAGGGTTAGTCATAAAGTTTTTAGAAATTGCTTTTACTGCGGTCGGCATAGTTGCGCTAAACAACCAGATGCTTTCCCTGAGTATTGTGTTCTTTAAAACAAAATCAATGTCATCTCTAAAGCCCATGTTCAGCATTTCATCGGCTTCATCCAATACTACATATTTTACTTTTTGCAGGTCAATGGCTTTTCTTTCTATCAGGTCAATTAATCTTCCGGGAGTTGCTACCACAATTTGTACTCCTCTTCTTAATTCCCTTATCTGCATTACAATGGAAGCGCCGCCATACACGGGTTCTACGCTTAAGCCTTTTACATGCTTCTTGAAATTCATCAGATCATTGCAAATCTGCAAACACAATTCCCTGGTAGGACATACAATTAATGCCTGGGGATGTTTTTGATTGGTGTCGATTAAATGTAATAATGGTAAACCAAAAGCAGCGGTTTTACCTGTTCCGGTTTGCGCCAAACCTACAAAGTCTGTAGTTCCTGATAATAAAACGGGGATAGCTTTTTCCTGGATGGGGGTGGGAGTTTCAAATCCCATTTCCGTTATAGCTTGTACTAATTGTTCGTTTAAGCCTAAGGCTTCAAATGCATTCATGTAATTTTTTTTGCGATTACATGATATGCTATTTTCCTGTTGCTGCGCTACTTAATTCCTAATAAAAAATTTAAAGTAAATACTAAATTCAACAGCCTTTTGGGCACTTCATGCAATTCTCGTTATAAATAATTTGCGAAGGTAGGGGTTTCTGTTGCAAAAAAGCAATTAAATGGGCAGTTATCGGCCCGGCTTCTATTTATTCCAATATTCATCATGTAATTTGCGTTATAATTTAAACTCCAAATGTAATTAGTTGTCGAAACTTTTTTACGTAAACCGCTTAAATGATTTACATGCTCAGAACCTTATTATTCTTAACATTAGGATTGCTTTTTTTCTATAAAAATCATGCACAAACTAAAGCCGGTGAAAATTTATCTGGTAAGGATTCACTGGAAATGTTGAATCAATTAAGGAGCCTGCTTGACTCATTGGATCAGCCAACAAGCTATTTGTTTGCCAATATAGGTATTGGCAACCGCCTGTTTAGTATAAAGAATGCTGCATTAAATGCCAAACAAAATACAACCAACCTGGTAATATATTCACCATCATTAGGGTATTTTCATAAATCAGGCCTTGGGTTAACAGCAGGTGCAAGTCTTTTGAATGACGTTGACGGGTTTGGAGCAAATCAATTTTCACTGTCGCCTTCGTTTGATTTGACCGGCAATAAAAATATAGCTTTCAGTATTTCGTACACACATTATTTAGTGAAGAATAAATTCTCTCCATATGCGTCGCCTGTACAAAATGATTTTTATTCTTCCCTAAGATATAAAAAACCCTGGCTCCAACCTGGCATTGCAGTTGGATACTCAACCGGTGAATATAAGGAGGCGAGGCTTAAAGATACCGTTATTGCGGGAGTCAGAAGACGGTTTTATGATTCCGTAACATATCAATTGAAGGCGCTTTCACTCATACTTTCGGTAGGTCATCAATTTACCTTTTACACTGTTTTTAATAAACTGGATGGGTTGAGTTTCACGCCTTCCTTAATCGCTAACGCCGGATCAGGTAAAACTACCATCAGCCACAAAACAAATGCAATTGCGTTATTTAATTTTTTAAACAAAAGAGGAAGGATTCCCAAATTGCAAACTGACAAATTCGGGATGCAATCTATGGGCTTAAATTTAGACCTGGCATATACCGTTGGTAACTTAACTTTCCAACCTCAATGGTATCTGGATTATTATCTTCCAGCTACTGACTTGCAAAGGTGGTTACAGGTTTTTACATTTAATATTGGGTACACTTTTTAGTCGTTGCGCTGGTTAACAAATAATTATAAATTTATTTCAATCGTTGGCATATAACTTGAAATGGTTACCATGAACTAAAAATCATAAATCATGAAAACGAAACTCTTAGCCCTTGTACTTTCCGTAGTCACCTTTTCAGCAGCACATTCTCAAGGCTTTCACCTTGGCATAAAAGGCGGTGCTAACGTCAATAAGTTAACCGGAAAATCTTTTAATGATGAATTTAGTTTTGGTTATCACCTGGGAGGTTTCGCCGAAATTGGGCTAGGTAAAAAGTTTTCTATACAACCTGAGGTTGTATTCAACCAGTTTAACCAGGATACAGCCAGTAAATTTAGCCAGGTGTACAAACTGGACAATCTTTCGAAAGTAAAATTAAATTATTTAAGTATTCCGCTTTTGCTTAATTACCGGCCTTCCAGTTTCCTTAGTTTGCAGGTTGGTCCACAGTTTGGGATATTGATGGATCAAAATACTAAACTGGTACAGAATGGCAAAGATGCTTTTAAGAAAGGAGACTTCAGTATGTTGGGCGGAGTGCAATTGAAGTTTTCAAGTATCCGGATTTATGGTCGTTACGCTGTTGGCCTAACCAACCTGAATGATATCGATAATTCAGACAAATGGAAAAGTCAGAGTTTCCAGGTAGGTGTAGGGTTGGCAATTTTATAAAATCAGTTCCGTATAATTGTTGGGATACCATTTTTATTCCATCGGATTATTGCAGAAGGAACTCCCGTAAATAAATCATCCTGGCGGTGTTGTACTATATAGTCAACACCGTTTTTTATTGCAGCATCAATATCAGTGTAGATGGCGGGAGGCGGATATCCGGAGACATTGGCTGAAGTAGATACCAACGGTTTACGAAACCGCTTTACCAGGTGCCTGCAAAAGGGATCACTCACCAGTCGGATAGCAATAGTGCCATCATCACTTACCAGGTTATCAGCCAGGCCGGTAGCTCCTTCATAAATTACCGTAACAGGTTTTGATATTCCCTTTATATAATCAAAAATTTGCAGGTCGGGTTGAGTTACATAAGTTAAAATGTCTTTTTCATCGGCCAGCAATATGATCATATTTTTATTGGTGGCTCTTTCTTTTAGCGAATAAATTTTCGCTACTGCTTCCGCGTTGGTTGCATCACAACCAATACCCCAAATGGTATCTGTTGGGTAAAGAATTAATCCGCCACTATTTAGTATAGTGAGGCATTGCTCTATATCGTTTGAAAAAGGTATCATAGTATTTTATTGTAAACATTCATTATGCAATCTGCATATTTGCCGGTGTCAAAATGTTTCGCCCGCTCAAATCCTTTGCTACGCAATGATTCAACGACTCCATTGTCTGTTGCAATATTTAACATGTGTGCTGCAAGTAGTTCATAATCATTTGGCGAAAAATACAATGCTGCATCACCAGCCACTTCCGGCAGGCTGGATGTATTGCTGCTAATTACAGGTAGTCCGCTCCACAAGGCTTCGAGTAACGGAAGACCAAAACCTTCAAAAACAGAAGGATAAACCAGCGCCAGCGCCTGTTGGTAAATTGCCGGAAAATCCGCTGCTGAAGTAAAGGCTGCTTCGGATGCAACAGGCAACTCGTTCAACAGTATCAGCTTATCTCCCATGTCGTTTGTTTTCATTAACTGTTTTATTGCAGCTTTTTCTTTCCCATCACCAATTATTACCAACGGAATATTGATTTTATTTTTTAGCAAAATCAGGGCCCGGCAAATTGCGACCAGGTTTTTCCTCTGGGCTATTGAACTTACAAATAAGAAATAGCGGTCAGGTAAATTGTACTTCTTTTTTACTACAATCTTTTCTTGTGAACTAGCCAATTTTTCAAATATAGGATTACAACTCTGGTAGCAGATGAATATTTTTTCTGCATTTACGCCATATAAATTCACAAGGTCATCCTTGGTTTGTTTACTAATAGCTATGACTGCATCTGCAATGGTACAAGCTCTTTTTATTTTCCATCGATGAACATAGCGTTCATCAATATGGTAGGTTTCCGGAAAGCGTTCAAAGATCAGGTCATGAACAGTAACCACCGTTTTAATATTTGCTTTTTCAATACCATTTGGTAATTCATTACTGATGCCATGATAAATATCCAGCCCGGAAGCCTTTATTTCTTTTACCATACCCCACCGTCGCCAAAGCCCGGAAAATTTTTTATAGAATAATTTGTTGGGGTAGGTAGCCCGAACATTACTGAAAGAATGAATATCAAATAGAGCAGTCTGTTTAGGCGCAAACAAATGGTACTGATTCTGAGGATAATTGCGGCTCAGGATGGTTACCAGCGACCGGCTATAATTACCCAAACCCGATTTGTTTTGAAATGCCCTTTTACCATCAAATCCAATATTCATACTGTTGCCTGCTTAATATTTTACGCAAGATATAAAAAACAGGGAGAAGATGCTTTTGTTGATGGTGACACAATCCTGTTCACACTACTACACCATGCGTTCGATGGGCAGTTGTATAAACCATTGCAGCTATCAAACAGGGGCACCTATGGCCGATAAATCCAACTATCTTATTAGCAATGCGCCACACTGATTGCTCCATTTTTTCTTTTTGTATCTTGCGTTTCGTTTAGTAATTCGGTTATGCAAAAAATATCAGCGGTAATTATCACATTTAATGAAGAAAATAAGATTGCAGCATGCCTCAACTCATTGCAGGGAGTGGTAGATGAAATTATCGTGATGGATTCTTTTTCAACCGATAAAACGCCCGGTATCTGTAAAGCATATGGGGTAAAGTGGTACCAGCAAAACTGGCGGGGTTACGGATGCCAAAAGAATGATGCCGCAGAGAAGGCCGCCAACGATTATATTTTAAGCCTTGATTCTGATGAAAGCCTTTCTGCCGCTCTGCAAAAATCCATATTAGCCGCCAAAAAGGAAGGCTTGTCAGGTGTTTACCAAATGAACCGGCTTAATAATTTTTATGGATACGATCTGTATCACGGCAATGTTTATCCTGACACAATGAAACGGTTATATAACCGGAGAGAAGCAAAGTGGTCACTTCGGCCGGTACATGAAACGCTTGAAATAAATGATGGGGTTGTTGTTAAAAAATTGAGGGGAGATCTGCTTCACCGAAGTAAAAACACGCTGGAAGATCATCTTGCCGGCATCAACAAATATTCTACACTTGGGGCAAAGGTCTATTTGCATGCCGGTAAAAAAGCAGCGGGATTCAAAATGGTGATAAGCCCCTTGTTTACCTTTATAAAAGGATATATATTCAGGCTTGGTTTTTTGGATGGATATGCCGGGTATATGATGGCAAAAATGAATGCTTATGAAGTATTCCTCAAGTACAGTAAATTATTGGTTTTACAAAAAAATAAATCTAAATAAACAAGCAAAATGCAATTACAGGAATTAATTCAGACTGCCTGGAATAACCGGGAACTTTTAAAGGAAACAATGTATGCAGAAGCCGTAAGGGATGTAATAGAAGAAGTAGATAAGGGGCGCCTTCGTACTGCTACTCCAATAGCAGGGGCAGATGGAAGTAACACCTGGCAGGTAAACGAATGGGTTAAGCAGGGCATACTCATGTATTTCGCAATACAACCCATGGAAACCATGGTATTGCCACCTTTTGAGTTTTATGATAAAATGAAATTAAAAAGCGGGTATGCCGAACTGGGAGTGAGGGCGGTTCCACATGCGGTAGCAAGGTACGGTGCTTACCTGGCAAAGAATGTAGTGTTAATGCCGTCTTACGTAAATATTGGTGCCTATGTGGATGAGGGAACCATGGTAGATACCTGGGCAACTGTAGGAAGTTGTGCCCAGATTGGCAAAGGAGTTCACCTGAGTGGTGGTGTTGGTATTGGCGGTGTATTGGAGCCATTGCAGGCAAGCCCGGTAATTATTGAAGATGGTTGTTTTATTGGCAGCCGGTGTATTGTAGTAGAGGGTGTAAGGGTTGAAAAGGAAGCTGTGTTGGGAGCCAATGTAGTGTTAACCCAATCTACTAAAATCATTGATGTAAGCGGCGCTGAGCCAGTTGAAATGAAGGGTAGGGTACCAGCCAGGAGCGTTGTAATTCCCGGATCCTATACCAAGAAATTTCCTGCGGGTGAATTTGGAGTAGGATGTGCTTTAATCATCGGCCAGCGTAAACCATCTACCGATCTTAAAACAAGTTTGAATGATGCGTTAAGAGATTTTAATGTATCCGTATAATTCATTTCAGGAAAGGATCTTTCAAGGGGTTATTGAAAATTAATTCAATGAGCGGTTGATGACTGGTTGAGCCTTGCAGTATTTGGGTTGAATTTATAATGAGTTAAATGCACCAGCCGCCTGTGGGCTGGTGCTTTATTAATATGCAGGAAAAAACTAAACAATCAGCTATTCCCATTGCAGGATTTATCATTGCTTTTGCAGGCTCCATTTTATTTTCAACAAAGGCCATCATCGTTAAAATGGCCTTTTTACATACACCGGCAGATGCCCTTACCCTACTCATGCTGCGGATGGTTTTTTCATTGCCTTTTTTTGTCGGTGCAGCAATCCTGGCCAGTAATAAAAAAGACAATGTTACGCTTAGTCGCAAACACTGGGCAGGCATTATTGCCCTAGGATTATTTGGTTATTACCTCAGCAGCTTGTTCGATTTTATTGGATTGCAATATGTAAGTGCCGGGCTGGAGCGGCTGATACTTTTTTTATATCCAAGTTTCGTGGTATTGATCAATGCGGTGCTTTTCCGGCAAAAAATAACCCGGATTCAAAAAATAGCCCTGGCATTGACTTACCTGGGAATTGGCATCGCTTATTTTGGAGAGCTTACCATAGATTTGCATAACCCCAATTTTTTGTTAGGTAGTGTATTGATCTTTATTTGCGCCATCACTTTTGCTTTTTACCTCGTAGGCAGCGGAAAACTGATTCCATTGGTAGGTGCCACTAAATTTACAGCGTATGCAATGCTGGCTTCAACAGCGGGTGTTTTTTTACATTATTTGTTAACCGGTAATTTCAGTAATATGCCAACCGGCCCGTCTTTGTGGGGGTATGGATTTTTGCTGTCCATTATCGCCACGGTTATTCCAGGTTTCTTAATTTCCAATGCCATGAAAAAAATTGGTTCCAATAATGTAGCCATCATTTCCAGTATAGGGCCGGTGAGTACAATCATACAGGCTCATTTTATATTGGGTGAGCGGATATTCCTTGAACAGGTAATTGGTACCATACTGGTAATTGCGGGGGTTTTGTTAACGGGCTGGAAGGGTAGCAGGCCGGTTTCATAATTTATTATCGTGTTTTGCTCAAATACGTTTTAGTTTTCTATATTTGCACCCCTAAATGATTTGCCCGGGTGGCGAAATTGGTAGACGCATCCCGATTGAGTCGCAGCGTTCGTAAGGATGTGTCCCGATAGAAATCGGGATCCCGGGCATAAAAGGTTGTAACAAAACAGTTGTTGATTTACGTTGAATACATAAGCCCGGGTGGCGAAATTGGTAGACGCATCCCGATTGAGCCGGAACGTTCGTAAGGATGTGTCCCGATAGAAATCGGGATCCCGGGCATAAAAGTTTGTAATAAAACAGTTGTT
>Ga0209181_10000257_pt1 | contig 98713 bp, 63 predicted proteins | sample MAT05_FD_187208 | JGI IMG/M metagenome (GOLD analysis project Ga0209181, IMG submission 187208) | Freshwater microbial communities from Lake Fryxell liftoff mats and glacier meltwater in Antarctica - MAT-05 (SPAdes) (version 2) | ecosystem: Environmental > Aquatic > Freshwater > Ice > Liftoff...
TGATGTCTAATGTCTTGTGTCTAATGTCTTGTGTCTGATGTCTTGTGTCTGAAGTCTTGTGTCTGAAGTCTTGTGTCTGAAGTCTTGTGTCTGAAGTCTTGTGTCTGATGTCTTGTGTCCGATGTCTTGTGTCTGATGTCTTGTGTCTTGTGTCTGATGTCTGAAGTCTGCAGTCTTGTGTCTGATGTCTGAAGTCTGCAGTCTTGTGTCTGATGTCTTGTGTCTGATGTCTGATGTCTGATGTCTTGTGTCTGATGTCTAATGTCTTGTGTCTGCAGTCTTGTGTCTGATGTCTTGTGTCTGATGTCTTGTGTCTGATGTCTTGTGTCTGATGTCTTGTGTCTGATGTCTTGTGTCTGATGTCTTGTGTCTGATGTCTGAAGTCTGCAGTCTTGTGTCTGCAGTCTGATGTCTGAAGTCTGATGTCTCCTCTAATTAACCGCAAAAGTAAACATTCAGCGGCTTTACTACGCATAAGTTGTCAAATAAAAATAATCATGCTCAAATCTTAATATCTTCGCATCTCAAATCAACGCATCAACAAATAAATAAATCAACATTTCTACAATCAATGCGCCAAGTTTCAACATTACTCAGGCTTTTTACTTTCATTATTCCGGCTTGTTTGTTCTTTACGGACGCTTTAGCCGCAGCGCCCTCCAAGGGTGTAACGGAGGCAGCGCCGGCACTTTCCATTGCGGGGAAAAAGGCATGGCAAACCCGAATGGCTACCCGTTTGGCAAAATGGCGGATAAAAAAAATGATTCGACGGATTGAACCAGTCCTTTTTATTGCAAGCAGGGATAGCAATTGCCTTACATTAGTGCTGAAATCGGGTGAAAAATTGGATATACAAAATGCCAATATCACGCTAAATGAACTCAAATATCAGCCTTGCGGGCAATACAAAATACAGGAGCAAACCCTTGCCCTCTCCAAGGTTTTCAGGTTGGAGGCTGCCGATGGTCAGGTTGTTTTTAGCAGTCGCCCGCGCAACCAAACCGCCGCCCAATTAGCCATCAAAGCGCCGCTTTCCGATGTCGCCTGCTCAAAAATAGTGCTGGGCAACGGAGAAACGATAATCGCCCAAAATATCAGGGTGATGCAAAATGAAGTGGTATTCAACCTTTGCGGGCAGCCAAACGGCTCGGAAGTGGCCATTTCACAGTGGTATATACACAGTATTTGGCATCACAATGGTGTGGAGTTGGTGCAGGGTAAACAGCCGCCCGGTAATGCTCAACTGCGCATGGATCCCTATGCAAAACTATCCTTCATTTTTAGTTTAGTGAGTCTAACATTGTCTATTTTTGGTATACTAATGCTGATAGCCGCCATTGTGCTGGGTGCCATCAGTTTGAAAAGAATTCGAGAGAACCCCGAGCAATATAGGGGTCGCAATCTGGCTTTAGCCGGTATTATTATCAGCAGTGTTTTGTTAATGTCGGGCATTGCTATCTTGGGGCTTCTTTTGGTTATATAAAGGAACGGTAATGATAAAAACGCGTGAAAATTTCTTATTCCGGCACGCCTGCCTGCCGCATCTTTTTTGTTAAAAAATTTGCATCCTCCAAAAAACCGCTTATCTTTGTCCCGATCTTAACGGACGTTTTAAAACACCCGTACCGACGGTGCTGTCACCGTCACCCCCGACCTTCAACGCACAGTGTACCCTTTTCCGATCTAATCCCCACCTTTGGCAGTGGAATTGTTGCCTTTTTTAGCATTCATTGAGATAATAAACGGTTGATAAATTTGGTGTACCCGCACGGGTATGCCCTCGTATTTTTACGTCCGTTCCGCTAAGACGACACATACTATTTTAGTTTTTAACCATTTTCAATAAATTTAAATTCAACAAAAATGATTTTAACAAAATTTTATTGCCCCCCCCCCATTTTGGGGCAAAACGAATCCTTTTTCGACTTTTTTCGCACTAATTCAGCCGGTTTGTAGTATGCTGAGACAGGGATTTAAAAAGATGCGGGTAGCGATGTTGCTGATTACGCTGTTTGCCTACTTGTTGAGTGCTCAGGAAACGGAAGGATGTGATGAATTTCCTTTGGATTGCAGCACTATGTCTATCCAAATAGAAGCTGTGGCATCATGCCCCGGTACCAGTTGTAATGTACCCTGCAATTGCAAGCAGCAGCGATTTAATGTGTATTTAAATGTTGAATCAAATAGCAATGTGCCGCCCTGTTTGAACTATGAAACGCTTTTGGTGGAGGTGAAAATGGAAGTCCAACCCGGCCAACCCGGTTTGCCAACCTACTCTCGTATCAACATAGAAGAAACGGGCACCTGCAATTGGACACAGAAGAGAACCCTCGCCTTCAGTGGAAATACCGTATCACTCCAATTAGCAGCCAGCAATGGGACGCTTCCGGTCATGGCCCTGAGTGCGCATACTTTTTTATTTACCATCATCATGGATGTTTGGCAGGGAGAAACCATTACCGCTAACTGTGAGGGAGCTTTGTATAGTTGGGTTGACCACAATGAAGTACCGGGAATGTGTCCGTTTGATGAAGGCGATCCACTATCGCTGACCGTTCCATTTCCTACCTTTGATGAGCGGTTATCGGTTTTTTTTGGTGAGCCGAATCAAAACAATGCCGGGTACCAATTGCTGCCATTGATTATCCATTCCACCGAAGATATTTCAGTACAACAATTTGCCGTTAGTTTCGCATTAGATGAAACAGTAATAAACTTTGGTGTCCCTGTCTTTATCAGCGGTGGGCCGTTTTCTTATGAGGTAGAAGGGCCGGACATCGTAACGAATGCGGCTACCGGACTGAAACAGTATTTTTACCGGGTTACCATGTCAGGTGGTAATCTTGAGAAGGGCGACAACCTGATACTTTGGGCCAAAATCACGCCACCAGCTACTTTCTATAAATGCGGAAAAATGTGTCCTTCCATCACTGCTGCTACCGTACAGTTTTCCAATACAGATTGCAAACGGCCCGATATTCAACCCGATGCGCCAAAATGTGCCGATTTTGGTAATTGTTTGGCGAATTGTGCCGAAAATATTTCCATCAAAGTGGTTGGTGACGGGGTACAGGGTACCCAGCCGGGGCAGTGCAAATACCGTGCGAAAATTGGTTTTGACTGGGCGGGTAGCAATGAAACCTACCAATTAACCCAACTAAAACTTTCTTTCGAATTTTCAGGGACGAATTTTTCTATCCTCAGTGCCATTCCTTTAGGTGCTATTTTCTGCCCGGCATACAATAATAACCCAAATGTGTGTACCAGCAACTGTGTGGTGATTGACGGGAATAAAGTGACCTATTGTTTTAGCAAAGGCCCCGGCACAGATAACTTGATTATCCGAAAATCGTTAAATGGCACCAGCGTTTTCAGTGATATTATTTTTGATGCTCCGGCGGGTGGATGCCTGAGTGACGTCATCCTGACAGAGGCGGTATTTGGATTTGCAGGTGCCGGAGCAGAATGTGTACCTTTTACGACCCTCAATAAATTCTCTTTCCCGGTTTGTACCCCTTACATTCAGGGAAGTATCAAAACTGAAGCAGCAAAAGGCGTTCGATACACAAACGTATCTGCCGCTACCGCATTCTGCAATACGCCGACCACTGAAACAACCGATATGGGAGATTATTCCGTGTGCGTGTGCGGGTTCAATACCTTTACGGTCACGCCATCCAGAAATGATAACCACCTCAACGGCGTGACTACCTCAGATTTGGCAGCGATCAGTAAACACATTCTGGGGATAACCCCGTTTGCTACCCCCCACAAAATCATCGCTGCCGATGCCAATAAAGATAACAAAACATCAACTTTAGACATTGTAGCACTGCGAAGGCTCATTCTGGGCATTGATGATGACCTTCCCGCCAATACCTCCTGGCGGTTTGTTCCGGTCTCTTATAGTTTTCCCAACCCGCAGAATCCATTTGCATCCGGCTTTCCCGAAAATTTGAGTGTCACCGTAACCAATGCACAATCCGTGCAGCATGCAGATTTTACGGGCATTAAAATAGGCGATGTCAATGATAGTGTTATCCCAAAATATCAATCCCAAACCCTGCCGTTTTCCGCCCCTGCACAGCCCCTGCAATACGGGGAGACCATCTCATTGCCCGTTCGCTCCAACAGCGACCAGCCCCTTACCGCATTTCAGGCGGCTATCCGTTTCGACCCGGAGGCGCTGGAGTTTCTCGGCCCTGCCGCGGGCGATGTGAGCGGTATTTCGCCCGATTGTTTTGGATTAAAGGATGTTGCCAAAGGCATCATTCGGGTGGTATGGCTGGCTACCGACCCCATGGACGAGCCGCTCCGATCCGGCCAAATCCTCTGCCAACTCAATTTTAAGGCCAAACGCCGCCTCTTGGCACCCGAAATGGCCCTGACATTTGATCAAAGTGATCGCTTGCGACCCGAAGGATATACCCTGCACGATGATGTTTATCCGCTTGCATTAGAACGCACTGCCGTGGTTGAACGCGACAATCCAGCCACTACAAACGGTATTCAGGCATACTGTCGGCCCAATCCCGCTAAAGGAGCCGTTTCTTTGGTGTTAGAAACCGCACAACCGGTTGAAATGGCGCGGCTTTTTATCCTCAATGGGTTTGGGATTAAAATGCTGTATCGGGAAGTAGAACTCCCTAAGGGCCGCTCTGAAATTGCCATAGACGGCGCAGCAGACTGGCCTTCGGGGCTTTACGCCTGGGTGTTGCTTTCCGGCAGCGATCGTATATCGGAGGGCAATTTCGTGAAGTCGGAATAGGGATTGGTTTTGCAATTGTCCGGTTCAGGATGTATTTGCCGCAGAGACGCAGCGTTATTTTGCCGCATCTCCGCGTCTCTGCGGCAAAATAACCGACACAAATGCGCATCCAATACACTGCATCTCTGCGGTAAAATAACCAACACAAATACGCATCTAATACACTGCGTCTCTGCGGCAAAATAACCGACACAAATACGCATCCAATACGCCGCGTCTCTGCGGTAAAACACATAAACAAATCAACCCATAAATATGAAATTATCACTACTTATACTCACTTTGTTATACGCCTGCCCCATTTTTTCCCAACAGCGTATTTACGTGAACGCAACGGCTGCCGGCTCCAACACCGGCCAAACCTGGGCCGACGCTTATCCTAACCTGCATACTGCCCTGCAAGGCGCAAAAAAAGGAGACAGTATCTGGGTAGCTGAGGGAGTGTACCTCCCCGATGCAGGCGGCAACCGCAAACGTTCGTTTGAACTCAAAAGCGGGGTGCGGCTGTTTGGCGGATTTTCCGGCGTGGAATCTGCTTTTTCCCAACGCGATTTCAAGACCCGCAGAACCATCCTGAGCGGCGACATTGGCACTGTGGGTGACAGCACCGATAATGCCTACACCATTCTGTACATGGTCAATCCCGACAGCGGAACTGTGGTGGATGGGTTTATTTTTGAGCGCGGCAACGCCGATTACAGCGGCTTAGATTTACCTGCCCGCGTACCGGAAAAATGCGGCGGAGCCATCTACATCATGGCCCGCGACGGATGGGCCTATCCCGATATCCAAAACTGCACTTTTCAATGTAATTACGCCTTCGTACACGGTGGTGCCGTCTTCATCAATGGTGCCGGATTGGGGTCTGTGGCACCCCGCTTCCTGTATTGTACTTTTAGGAATAACCGGGCCAAACTCAATGGCGGTGGTGTATTTAAAGACGGTGCGAGTTGGGTGGAACGCACCCCTGATTTTGGGCATTGTACGTTTTTAGACAATGAAGCGGGGCGAAGCGGCGGCGGGTTTTATCTCTCAGACAGCGACCGAACCGATCAGCAGGATATTGCATATTGCACTTTTACCCGCAATCATGCAATCAGTTTGAATGGGGGAGGCACCTGTTTTAACGTTGGACGAGATAAGGGCAGCAAAATTAGAATTTACGGCTGTACTTACCTGAATAATAGGGCATCTGATGGGGATCATTACGGAATGCAAAATCTACGATTGTTGGAAACGAAATTATTTATAGTGGATAGCTGTTATTTTGAGGGATTGATAAACGAATCAAATTACTCAACTTCAGCTGATTTAATCGGAGGATATCAACATATAAGAAAAAATAGTTTTATGAATTGTGACTTTTTATTTTTTGGCACAAGTGATACATGCCTTGTAGAAAAATCTGTAATTCGTAATGATAAAAAATACAATAAAAATCAGAATATAAATGTCGGCATGTTTGCGTTTTTTAATAACAATAGAGCATATTCAGATAGACCGTTTAGTATTTCAAATAATTTTCTCTTATCTATCCAGAATAATATACTTATTGTAAAAAATAATGAAAGTTTTTTGATATATGCAGTTGGTTTGAAATATTTTTCCAATAACTATTGCGCCTCTAAGCATTTGTTATTTCTAAGCGGGAATAGTAAAAACAACAAGATTACAAATTCAATATTGGTCAGTGATTTTATCAGTGACCCTGATTACATTTCTTCCACTATTCTACTGGGTGAATCGTCCGTTACTCACTGCCATTTATCCACTGGCAATTGTGGCTGGTATAAAACGAGTTGCGGCCCCGGCAACCTCATCGGCATCCCGCCCCTGTTCCGCGATACCGCCAACGGCGACTACTCCCTCCTGCCCTGCTCGCCCCTGATCAATGCCGGAGACAACGCAGCCGCAGCCGGCCTGCTCACCGACCTCAGCGGAAACCCCCGCATCCTCGGCGGCAGGGTGGATATCGGCCCCTACGAAGCCCCCGATTTCACCACCGCCACCCAACCCCTCGTGCAGCCCGCCTGCGCCGGTGCCGCCAACGGGCGCGTGGCCCTCGGTGCCACACAAGGCTGCCCGCCCTACACCTACACCTGGCGCAACCAAGCCGGAACAATCGGGGCGGATACCACGGCCCTCGCGCCGGGGCGCTACTTCTTTACCCTCACCGATGCACGGGGCCGCACTGCACTCGATACCATCACCGTACCCGAAAGCCCGCGCCCGACACCGCTGCTGCAGGTGCAAGACCTCCTCTGCGGGGCCGCCACGGGCGGCAGCATCGCCGCCACCCTCGCCGCCGGAGCACCCGCGCCGCTGCAATACCGCTGGAGCAATGGCCGCACCACCGCTACCGCCTCCGACCTGCTGCCGGGGGCCTACCGCCTCACCGTGACCGATGGCCTCGGCTGCCGCGATTCCGCTGCCGCACAAGTGGCCCTCACCGGTACCTTAGCCTTTATGGCGGGCGGCACGCCCATCACTTGTTTCGGCAAAAACGACGGCTCCGTGTACCTCGCCCCGTCCAACGGCAAGGCTCCTTTCCGATACGGGTGGAACACGGGGGCCACCGATTCGCTGCTCACAACCCTCGGCCCGGGGGCCTACAGCGGCACCATCACCGATCAATACGGCTGCACAGCGGCCTTTGCTTTCCAACTCGCCCGGCCCGATTCCCTGCGCTTCACCGCCGCCGTGCAGGATGCTTCCGGCCCCACGGCCACCGATGGCAGCATCACCGTCAGCGCCGTGCAGGGCGGCACTTCGCCCTACCGCTACGACTGGAATACGGGCAGCATGGCGCAGGCACTCCTGAACCTCGCGCCGGGTACCTACACGGCCACCGTGACCGACGACCGGGGTTGTGCCGCCGTGCAGACGCTTTTGGTGCGCGGCATTGTCGGCACCGATGGCCCTGCCGGGCGGCGGGCGATGCTGGTGTTGTATCCCAATCCGGCAACGGATTTTGTACATATCACCTGGCAGGCGGCCACCCCTTCCGGGCAGCGCTTGCGCATTTTTGATGCACAGGGCCGTGTCCTGCGCGAAGAGGAAGTATGGATGGACGCAACCGGACAATACCGCAGCACGCTCGAGGGGCTTCCGGCGGGGGTGTACACGGTGCAGTTGGGGGCTGCGTGGGGGAGGTTGGTGAAGGGGAATTAAGGACGGAGGAAGCTGGTATTTGCCGCAGCGGCGCGGAGACGCAGCGTTTTTATACGGGTATTTGCCGCAGCGGCGCGGAGTTTTTTATGCCGCATCTCTGCGCTGCATCAAGCAATAATGAAGTGTAAAAATCTTCGTTTATTTCGATACACCTGCTTAAAAGAATGCAGTGAGCAGGTACACTGAAATAAACGCGGTTATAAATTTATGCAAAATTCACACAATCAAACAGTTGTGGAACTCATAACTCATAATTAATCACTGTTTATCCCATCTTTTTTGTTAAAAAATTTGCATCCTCCAAAAAACCGCTTATCTTTGTCCCGATCTTAACGGACGTTTTAAAACACCCGTACCGACGGTGCTGTCACCGTCACCCCCGACCTTCAACGCACAGTGTACCCTTTTCCGATCTAATCCCCACCTTTGGCAGTGGAATTGTTGCCTTTTTTAGCATTCATTGAGATAATAAACGGTTGATAAATTTGGTGTACCCGCACGGGTATGCCCTCGTATTTTTACGTCCGTTCCGCTAAGACGACACATACTATTTTAGTTTTTAACCATTTTCAATAAATTTAAATTCAACAAAAATGATTTTAACAAAATTTTATTGCCCCCCCCCCATTTTGGGGCAAAACGAATCCTTTTTCGACTTTTTTCGCACTAATTCAGCCGGTTTGTAGTATGCTGAGACAGGGATTTAAAAAGATGCGGGTAGCGATGTTGCTGATTACGCTGTTTGCCTACTTGTTGAGTGCTCAGGAAACGGAAGGATGTGATGAATTTCCTTTGGATTGCAGCACTATGTCTATCCAAATAGAAGCTGTGGCATCATGCCCCGGTACCAGTTGTAATGTACCCTGCAATTGCAAGCAGCAGCGATTTAATGTGTATTTAAATGTTGAATCAAATAGCAATGTGCCGCCCTGTTTGAACTATGAAACGCTTTTGGTGGAGGTGAAAATGGAAGTCCAACCCGGCCAACCCGGTTTGCCAACCTACTCTCGTATCAACATAGAAGAAACGGGCACCTGCAATTGGACACAGAAGAGAACCCTCGCCTTCAGTGGAAATACCGTATCACTCCAATTAGCAGCCAGCAATGGGACGCTTCCGGTCATGGCCCTGAGTGCGCATACTTTTTTATTTACCATCATCATGGATGTTTGGCAGGGAGAAACCATTACCGCTAACTGTGAGGGAGCTTTGTATAGTTGGGTTGACCACAATGAAGTACCGGGAATGTGTCCGTTTGATGAAGGCGATCCACTATCGCTGACCGTTCCATTTCCTACCTTTGATGAGCGGTTATCGGTTTTTTTTGGTGAGCCGAATCAAAACAATGCCGGGTACCAATTGCTGCCATTGATTATCCATTCCACCGAAGATATTTCAGTACAACAATTTGCCGTTAGTTTCGCATTAGATGAAACAGTAATAAACTTTGGTGTCCCTGTCTTTATCAGCGGTGGGCCGTTTTCTTATGAGGTAGAAGGGCCGGACATCGTAACGAATGCGGCTACCGGACTGAAACAGTATTTTTACCGGGTTACCATGTCAGGTGGTAATCTTGAGAAGGGCGACAACCTGATACTTTGGGCCAAAATCACGCCACCAGCTACTTTCTATAAATGCGGAAAAATGTGTCCTTCCATCACTGCTGCTACCGTACAGTTTTCCAATACAGATTGCAAACGGCCCGATATTCAACCCGATGCGCCAAAATGTGCCGATTTTGGTAATTGTTTGGCGAATTGTGCCGAAAATATTTCCATCAAAGTGGTTGGTGACGGGGTACAGGGTACCCAGCCGGGGCAGTGCAAATACCGTGCGAAAATTGGTTTTGACTGGGCGGGTAGCAATGAAACCTACCAATTAACCCAACTAAAACTTTCTTTCGAATTTTCAGGGACGAATTTTTCTATCCTCAGTGCCATTCCTTTAGGTGCTATTTTCTGCCCGGCATACAATAATAACCCAAATGTGTGTACCAGCAACTGTGTGGTGATTGACGGGAATAAAGTGACCTATTGTTTTAGCAAAGGCCCCGGCACAGATAACTTGATTATCCGAAAATCGTTAAATGGCACCAGCGTTTTCAGTGATATTATTTTTGATGCTCCGGCGGGTGGATGCCTGAGTGACGTCATCCTGACAGAGGCGGTATTTGGATTTGCAGGTGCCGGAGCAGAATGTGTACCTTTTACGACCCTCAATAAATTCTCTTTCCCGGTTTGTACCCCTTACATTCAGGGAAGTATCAAAACTGAAGCAGCAAAAGGCGTTCGATACACAAACGTATCTGCCGCTACCGCATTCTGCAATACGCCGACCACTGAAACAACCGATATGGGAGATTATTCCGTGTGCGTGTGCGGGTTCAATACCTTTACGGTCACGCCATCCAGAAATGATAACCACCTCAACGGCGTGACTACCTCAGATTTGGCAGCGATCAGTAAACACATTCTGGGGATAACCCCGTTTGCTACCCCCCACAAAATCATCGCTGCCGATGCCAATAAAGATAACAAAACATCAACTTTAGACATTGTAGCACTGCGAAGGCTCATTCTGGGCATTGATGATGACCTTCCCGCCAATACCTCCTGGCGGTTTGTTCCGGTCTCTTATAGTTTTCCCAACCCGCAGAATCCATTTGCATCCGGCTTTCCCGAAAATTTGAGTGTCACCGTAACCAATGCACAATCCGTGCAGCATGCAGATTTTACGGGCATTAAAATAGGCGATGTCAATGATAGTGTTATCCCAAAATATCAATCCCAAACCCTGCCGTTTTCCGCCCCTGCACAGCCCCTGCAATACGGGGAGACCATCTCATTGCCCGTTCGCTCCAACAGCGACCAGCCCCTTACCGCATTTCAGGCGGCTATCCGTTTCGACCCGGAGGCGCTGGAGTTTCTCGGCCCTGCCGCGGGCGATGTGAGCGGTATTTCGCCCGATTGTTTTGGATTAAAGGATGTTGCCAAAGGCATCATTCGGGTGGTATGGCTGGCTACCGACCCCATGGACGAGCCGCTCCGATCCGGCCAAATCCTCTGCCAACTCAATTTTAAGGCCAAACGCCGCCTCTTGGCACCCGAAATGGCCCTGACATTTGATCAAAGTGATCGCTTGCGACCCGAAGGATATACCCTGCACGATGATGTTTATCCGCTTGCATTAGAACGCACTGCCGTGGTTGAACGCGACAATCCAGCCACTACAAACGGTATTCAGGCATACTGTCGGCCCAATCCCGCTAAAGGAGCCGTTTCTTTGGTGTTAGAAACCGCACAACCGGTTGAAATGGCGCGGCTTTTTATCCTCAATGGGTTTGGGATTAAAATGCTGTATCGGGAAGTAGAACTCCCTAAGGGCCGCTCTGAAATTGCCATAGACGGCGCAGCAGACTGGCCTTCGGGGCTTTACGCCTGGGTGTTGCTTTCCGGCAGCGATCGTATATCGGAGGGCAATTTCGTGAAGTCGGAATAGGGATTGGTTTTGCAATTGTCCGGTTCAGGATGTATTTGCCGCAGAGACGCAGCGTTATTTTGCCGCATCTCCGCGTCTCTGCGGCAAAATAACCGACACAAATGCGCATCCAATACACTGCATCTCTGCGGTAAAATAACCAACACAAATACGCATCTAATACACTGCGTCTCTGCGGCAAAATAACCGACACAAATACGCATCCAATACGCCGCGTCTCTGCGGTAAAACACATAAACAAATCAACCCATAAATATGAAATTATCACTACTTATACTCACTTTGTTATACGCCTGCCCCATTTTTTCCCAACAGCGTATTTACGTGAACGCAACGGCTGCCGGCTCCAACACCGGCCAAACCTGGGCCGACGCTTATCCTAACCTGCATACTGCCCTGCAAGGCGCAAAAAAAGGAGACAGTATCTGGGTAGCTGAGGGAGTGTACCTCCCCGATGCAGGCGGCAACCGCAAACGTTCGTTTGAACTCAAAAGCGGGGTGCGGCTGTTTGGCGGATTTTCCGGCGTGGAATCTGCTTTTTCCCAACGCGATTTCAAGACCCGCAGAACCATCCTGAGCGGCGACATTGGCACTGTGGGTGACAGCACCGATAATGCCTACACCATTCTGTACATGGTCAATCCCGACAGCGGAACTGTGGTGGATGGGTTTATTTTTGAGCGCGGCAACGCCGATTACAGCGGCTTAGATTTACCTGCCCGCGTACCGGAAAAATGCGGCGGAGCCATCTACATCATGGCCCGCGACGGATGGGCCTATCCCGATATCCAAAACTGCACTTTTCAATGTAATTACGCCTTCGTACACGGTGGTGCCGTCTTCATCAATGGTGCCGGATTGGGGTCTGTGGCACCCCGCTTCCTGTATTGTACTTTTAGGAATAACCGGGCCAAACTCAATGGCGGTGGTGTATTTAAAGACGGTGCGAGTTGGGTGGAACGCACCCCTGATTTTGGGCATTGTACGTTTTTAGACAATGAAGCGGGGCGAAGCGGCGGCGGGTTTTATCTCTCAGACAGCGACCGAACCGATCAGCAGGATATTGCATATTGCACTTTTACCCGCAATCATGCAATCAGTTTGAATGGGGGAGGCACCTGTTTTAACGTTGGACGAGATAAGGGCAGCAAAATTAGAATTTACGGCTGTACTTACCTGAATAATAGGGCATCTGATGGGGATCATTACGGAATGCAAAATCTACGATTGTTGGAAACGAAATTATTTATAGTGGATAGCTGTTATTTTGAGGGATTGATAAACGAATCAAATTACTCAACTTCAGCTGATTTAATCGGAGGATATCAACATATAAGAAAAAATAGTTTTATGAATTGTGACTTTTTATTTTTTGGCACAAGTGATACATGCCTTGTAGAAAAATCTGTAATTCGTAATGATAAAAAATACAATAAAAATCAGAATATAAATGTCGGCATGTTTGCGTTTTTTAATAACAATAGAGCATATTCAGATAGACCGTTTAGTATTTCAAATAATTTTCTCTTATCTATCCAGAATAATATACTTATTGTAAAAAATAATGAAAGTTTTTTGATATATGCAGTTGGTTTGAAATATTTTTCCAATAACTATTGCGCCTCTAAGCATTTGTTATTTCTAAGCGGGAATAGTAAAAACAACAAGATTACAAATTCAATATTGGTCAGTGATTTTATCAGTGACCCTGATTACATTTCTTCCACTATTCTACTGGGTGAATCGTCCGTTACTCACTGCCATTTATCCACTGGCAATTGTGGCTGGTATAAAACGAGTTGCGGCCCCGGCAACCTCATCGGCATCCCGCCCCTGTTCCGCGATACCGCCAACGGCGACTACTCCCTCCTGCCCTGCTCGCCCCTGATCAATGCCGGAGACAACGCAGCCGCAGCCGGCCTGCTCACCGACCTCAGCGGAAACCCCCGCATCCTCGGCGGCAGGGTGGATATCGGCCCCTACGAAGCCCCCGATTTCACCACCGCCACCCAACCCCTCGTGCAGCCCGCCTGCGCCGGTGCCGCCAACGGGCGCGTGGCCCTCGGTGCCACACAAGGCTGCCCGCCCTACACCTACACCTGGCGCAACCAAGCCGGAACAATCGGGGCGGATACCACGGCCCTCGCGCCGGGGCGCTACTTCTTTACCCTCACCGATGCACGGGGCCGCACTGCACTCGATACCATCACCGTACCCGAAAGCCCGCGCCCGACACCGCTGCTGCAGGTGCAAGACCTCCTCTGCGGGGCCGCCACGGGCGGCAGCATCGCCGCCACCCTCGCCGCCGGAGCACCCGCGCCGCTGCAATACCGCTGGAGCAATGGCCGCACCACCGCTACCGCCTCCGACCTGCTGCCGGGGGCCTACCGCCTCACCGTGACCGATGGCCTCGGCTGCCGCGATTCCGCTGCCGCACAAGTGGCCCTCACCGGTACCTTAGCCTTTATGGCGGGCGGCACGCCCATCACTTGTTTCGGCAAAAACGACGGCTCCGTGTACCTCGCCCCGTCCAACGGCAAGGCTCCTTTCCGATACGGGTGGAACACGGGGGCCACCGATTCGCTGCTCACAACCCTCGGCCCGGGGGCCTACAGCGGCACCATCACCGATCAATACGGCTGCACAGCGGCCTTTGCTTTCCAACTCGCCCGGCCCGATTCCCTGCGCTTCACCGCCGCCGTGCAGGATGCTTCCGGCCCCACGGCCACCGATGGCAGCATCACCGTCAGCGCCGTGCAGGGCGGCACTTCGCCCTACCGCTACGACTGGAATACGGGCAGCATGGCGCAGGCACTCCTGAACCTCGCGCCGGGTACCTACACGGCCACCGTGACCGACGACCGGGGTTGTGCCGCCGTGCAGACGCTTTTGGTGCGCGGCATTGTCGGCACCGATGGCCCTGCCGGGCGGCGGGCGATGCTGGTGTTGTATCCCAATCCGGCAACGGATTTTGTGGTGGTGGATGGTGCGCCGCCAGCCGCCGGCACTCACCTTGTGCTGCGGCTTTTCGACGCACAGGGCCGGCTGATACGGACATTAGCGGCAGTGTTGGAGGCATCGGGTCAGTACCGAGTCGCTTTGGAAGGATTGCCGCCGGGGCATTATACGGTGCTGCTGGAGGGGAAAGCGGGAGTGTTGGTAGTGTTGTAGGGGGACAATAAACGGGCCGTAGTCTCAATCAGAGGTACTTTTGATGTTCTTTTGATGTGCGATTGAGGATTACATGATGTACGATTGTTGATGGAACGTCGAATTTACCACCGAGAGGGGCGGATTACGCCTAATGGCACCACGGCATTTTATTACGAATATGCCATCAAAGACCATCCCCACAAAAGTACGGGATGGTCTTTGATAATGCCGGCGTGAAGTTCCGGGTCAATGGCGCGAACTAATTATGTTTCAACTGCCGCTTCAAAAACGTTTCAATTTCATTTGGCCAACCGTTTTCTTCAAATCGAAACAACCGGCTGTGGCTGCCACCTTCAATGGACACAAATTTTTTATCTGCTGACTTCAATGCTTCAAAATTGCGCCGTCCGAATTCAAACGGGATTTTGTCGTCTGCTGTGCCATGCGCCATCAGGATCGGACAGGTAATAGATTTACAAGATTCAATCGGTTGCACCTTGTAGGGGTCAAATCCTGCAATAATGCCTGATTTGGCAATGACATGATTCGTGAGGAATTCGCTATGAAAACCCACAATATCTGCGCCGTATTCCAACGCAACATGGGGGTAGGTGTCAAAAGTACTTTCAATGATGCCAAATTGCAGGCGCTTATCGAGTGCAAGCGCCTGAAGCGCAACAGCTCCACCCAGTGAATTGCCAAAAATACCATAAGGCTTCGCTAAACCCCGGCGTTCCATTTCGTCGATAATTTTTGTAATATCGTATTTTTCTTTTGCCCCAAAAGTACAGTATGTTCCTTCACTTTGCCCATGTGCTCTTTGATCAAAAATGACGGCATTACACCCATTTTTATTGAGTTGGCTCGAAAATCCCCAAAATTGTTCTTTGCAGGCTGAAATGCCGTGCAGCAGAATGATCGTTCCTTTGGCAGAATCGGCCGGCAATATGTAGCCTTTTAGCAAAAGGCTATCCGATGTTTCTACCTCAAAAGGCTTGGCGTAAGCGGGCGCATTTCCACCCCAGTTGCGGCGAAAAGGTTTGATGCCATAATAGGGAAATGCCATTTCTACTGCTCCGACAAAAACAATGACGACGAGCAGGCTCAAGCCGCCTAAAATGCGCAATATTCTTCTTTTATACATAATTAGTGGCACGGTAAATAAAAACGCGTAACAAGTTTTTATTATAAAACAAGTTTTTTGATGTTCTGGATGATCTGAAGCGGGTGCATCAATTAATGCGCAGCCCATTAGGGTGTTGATTTGATAATTGGTTGCTTGGTTGATTACCAATTGTATAACCCTTAAAACAAAGCAAAATTGCACAAAAGTGCAACACAGAGCCGTTTTTTTAGTTTAAACCTGCTATTTTTTCGACGTAGAACAAAGTACAGGGCTTTTGCAACTATTTACCCCATTCTTAGCATTTTACCCTATCTTTGCCCACTGTTAGGAACAGTGTCAAAATAAAGTATTCATCTTATCTGATTCCTTTTCACTCAAATTGCCCATCTTTTTGTTTAAATTGCCCCACTATTAGCCCAAAAAGATCGTTATTTGAGCAAAAAATGATATGCCTAAGTTTAGTATTTTATGCTGACACCGTTCCTTACATATTTTTTCCTGTAAATGATCTAAGTAGATAAATAGAAATAATCGTAGTTTTGAATTTCATTAATTACCTTATTATCAAGGGTTTGTGAGACTGTGGACTGCCGACTATTGACTGTGGACTACTTATATCATTCCAGTGCCACTTTTTGCATGACAAAACAAGACACTCCCGAAGCAATACCCGTCCAGGCACCTGTTGTTGATTTGCCTGCCGCACCCACCCTTGCTTCCTTTGATGATACCCATATCAGTACGCGATATGATGATGTATATCAGGATATTACGCCCGGTAAGGTGACAGGTGTACGCTGGAACAATGGGACATATCAGTTCTTTTGCGACAATAGGGTAACCTTGCTGGTGCAGGTACACACTTCCGGTATAGTCAGGCTTCGGTACAGCGCAGACGGCGATTTCGCGCCTGATTTTTCTTATGCAACAGACCCCGGTTTTGAACCTGAAAAAATAACCGTCACCCTCCATGAAACAGAAAATGAGTACTTGCTGGTGTCGGAAATCTTGCAGGTAGTGATTGCTAAAGCCGGGTTGGAGGTGCGTTTTTTTGATGCCAATGACTATTTATTGTGCGAGGATGCCGGCGGTTTTTCTGCCCGGAGAACCATCATGAGCGGCCCCTCCGAGGTGCGGATGGAGAAAAAATGCCACAAAAAAGAAGTATTTTTTGGACTTGGCAGTAAAGGTTGCGGCGTGAACTTAGCCGGTAAAAAATTGGAAAACTGGAACACCGATTCCTACGCATTTGGGCGGCAAACCGACCCCTTATATCTTTCCGTTCCGGTCTATTATTCGCTGCATCAGGGCATTGCCTATGGTATATTTTTTGATAATCCTTATAAAACACATTTCGATTTTGATGCCGCCAAAACAGGTACCACTGCATTTTGGGCCGATGGTGGCGAGTTGAATTATTATTTCATTTATGGCCCCTCGCTCGAAGCGGTAGTGCGCAACTATGCCCGCCTGACGGGCTATACAGCACTGCCACCGATGTGGGCCATCGGCTACCATCAAAGCCGATGGAGTTATTACCCGGAACAGCAGGTACGCCAAATAGCCGATACTTTTCGAGCCTTACAAATTCCCTGCGATGCGCTGTATTTCGATATTGACTACATGGATGGCTATCGGTGTTTTACTTGGGATGATCGGCATTTTCCTGACCCGAAACAACTCATCAGCGACCTGAAGCAGCAGGGTTTTCAAACGGTGGCCATGATTGATCCGGGTATCAAAGAAGACCCCGATTATTTTGTTTATCAGGAAGGCATAGCGCAAGGGCATTTTGTACGCACCAGCGACGGAGCGGTAGCCAAAGCCCCCGTTTGGCCGGGATTTTGTGCATTCCCTGATTTTACGCACCCCGATACGCGCCGATGGTGGGGCAATTTATACGAAAAACTGTATAATCAATTGGGGGTTAGCGGTTTTTGGAATGACATGAACGAACCTGCGGTTTTTTACGTCAACCATAAAACTTTGCCGGATTCCGTATTGCACCACTACGAAGGACACCCGTGCAGCCACCGAAAAGCACATAATATATATGGCCTTCAGATGACACGAGCCTCGTGGGAAGGCTACCAGCGGCTGCAACCCGACAAACGACCCTATCTGCTGACCAGGGCTACTTTTAGTGGTGGTCAGCGTTATGCGGCTGTTTGGACGGGCGATAACGTGGGCAATTGGGAGCACCTGCAAGTAGCTAATACACAATGTCAGCGCTTAGCCATTTCAGGTTTTTCTTTTTGCGGCAGCGATATCGGCGGTTTTACCGGTGTCCTGAACGGTGAATTATTGGTGCGGTGGCTTCAATTGGCCGTTTTCCACCCCCTCATGCGCATCCACAGTATGGGCCAGCACATCAGCGGTGATGCCTTGGCCATAGAAGATGCGGAAACACATCAGGTTATTATAACCGCAGCATTACACGATGGCACCGAAGAACTCGAGCGGCTCCAACCCCTGCGACAAGAACCTTGGTCCTTTGGCGAAAAATGGACACCTTTGGCCAAAAAAGCCATTGAACTGCGCTACTGCCTGCTGCCCTGCCTGTACACGGCTATGCGGCGAGCCGCCACAGATGGTACGCCGGTATTACAGCACTTGGCCTTTGCGGACCCACTTGATCCGCGTTTTTGGGAGCAGGAGCGCGATTTTTTGTTTGCCGAACACCTGTTGGTCAGCCCCGTGATACAACCAAAAATACAATTGCAAAACGTGTGTCTGCCCAAACGCACCCATTGGTACTACTTTTGGTCGGGGCAATGTTTTTCAGGAGATGTGCACATTAATGTCAAACCCGAAGAAATCCCTTTCTTTGTTCGGGAAGGCGGTGTTTTGCCGATTTACCCCATCCGGCAATGGACGGGAGAAAAACCGGTAGAGGAGCTGACTTTATACGTTTATTATAAAAATGGCTCGGAGATCAGCCATTTGTATGAAGATACCGGAGAGGGATATGACTATCAAAATGGCGTATACAGCCTGAAAGTATTTGAAACGGCAGGCACCGAAACGTCTTTTTCACTCCGTCAGCGTCACGACGATTTGGGATTGTTCCGGCCCGAATACAAACGTGTCAAGGTTTTCCTCGTGGGCTTCCCGGTTTTTGTCAGGCATTGTTCCGCCGATGACACAGAGGTACCCATCCGGGAAATTCGGCTGCGCGAAAGGTCATTATACACGCTGGAAATTGAGCCGGGGTTTAGAGAAATAGTTTGGCGGGGGTAATGAATAAGCAGCATAGTGGCACGGGAATGAATTAGTTGACAGTACCTGCATAAATTTTTTTGCAAAAAAATTTATGCAGGTACTGTCAACTAATTCATTTACAGATAAAAATGTATAACAAATTTTTTAAATAAAATAAATTTTTTAATGTTGCAAATATTAAGAAAAGGGTGCATTAATTGATGCGCAGCCAAATAGCGGCACGGGAATGAGTTCGTTGGGTGGTGTGTAAAAAAATCCTATACCGGCTATTTCGGCACCCTGAATGTTACTTTCAGTTTTCCATTTTCTAATTTCCGCCACAACTTTGTCCCGCGATTGTCAGAATACAAATTGCAGGCAAACTCCAGTACAAGCGTGTAAGTATTGTATTTTTCATGGGTTATTTCATAAAAATTCAGTTCGGTACTGGCAACTTGCTCCCCTGTCGGCCCATCACAATCCATTAAAACGACCGAAACAACTACAGGAATATCTTTGTCCAATTGTTGTATTTTAACATACCGTTGATCGGTCACAACATTGATGTTTTTGCCATGTACGACCGGGTTTCCGGGTGCATGATATAGATGGATGGAGTGCTTTTGGAATATAATCATACAGGGTGTAAGCGCCTTGAAAATATGCCAGATGTTCATAACGCCCGGTAAATTCATAGTCGTCATTCACTTTGTCTTTAAATGCCTGACGATCAAGTTCGGGTGTGACAGAACCGTCACTTCGATCCAATACTCCTACTCCTTTTTGCATTGAGTTGGTACTAATAGCCGGATTATTTGATAAATCCTTGCGACAGCTGTTAAGGCTCGCTAAAAGCAGCAAGCTAACTGTAAACAAAAATACGTAAATTCATAAAAAGACTTTTAAAAGGTAACGTAATGATTGTTGGTAAGATAATTTATAGCGCAATAAACAAGTACAAATTTACAAGAATATAATGTATAAAAAAGGGTAAATTGTTTCCATATTCGGACAAATTTCTTCCAAAAACAGTAATAGTGATTCAATTTATTTATCTTTGCCAAAAAATAAGGAATACCATGAATAATTGCGGTAACGCATTTCGTACTGTCAGGCTCATAAAAAACATCGCCTCCAACTTGACACAGGAAGTGGCGGCCACAGATAGTTCGGAAAATCCCGTATTCCTTCCGTGTAGGGCAATTCATCTGCCTTTTCTTTATGGCGGAAAATGCAACAATTTGTACCTCCAACTGCGCTGTTGTTATCAATATTAATTATTTGTTATACGTTTTTATCTGTAAATGAATTATTTGATAATACCGGTATGAATTTTTTTTGCAAAAAAAATTCATACCGGTATTATCAAATAATTCATTCTCGCGCTACCTCATGTCCCATCAAAAACACACAAAACTCACAAAATCCACCCTCGGCTTCTGGGCGCGCCACGAATGGGCCATACTCGGCACCACCTGTGGCAGTATCCAGCGTTTGGCCGCCGCAGTAGCTGCCGCACTGGAGCCGGAACTCAAAACCGGCTACGCCGATGCCGACCACGGCGCTGCCGATGCCACGGAAGCCGTTGCTTCGCCTTATGCGTTGGAGTACATAGATAAAATCAATCACCACCGCGTAGATTTCAAGGGAGTGTGGAATGATTGGGCCGCCCGAACACATTTTTCCGCTCAGGATGTGGTATTGGTTAATGGCAATCATTTCACGGCAAACCGGCAAATAGTCGCCCTCGACCAAAGAAAAATGGAAAGCCTGAGCCGTAAACTCACCCGTCTCACACGGGTGGAACTGCTGCTTACGAACAGCGCCGACCCCAATTTTCTGCCCCCCCAATCGCTGCCCGATTTTTTGCAACAACACTTACCATATTGGGCCGACATACCCGTATTAGACATCCAGGAGCCAGTCGCCATTGCCGCCTTCATCCGGCAGCAATACACGGCACCAACGGTAAACGCCTTGATCCTGGCTGGTGGTCGCAGTACCCGCATGGGACAAGACAAGGCCAGTATGCTCTATCACGGCCTGCCACAATGGAAACACCTGACCAACCTGTTTCAACGCATCGACGTAGAGCAGACTTTTATCTCGTGCCGGGAAGATCAGGCCGCCACTTTTGAAGGACATCCGGTCGTAACCGACACCTTTACCGGCCTGGGGCCATTTGGTGCTATTCTTTCCGGATTTCGCCAAAATCCCGATACTGCCTGGATAGTAGTGGCCTGCGATTTGCCCCTTTTGGATGAAAGTACCTTGCAATATTTGTTGCAACACCGCAAAGCAATGGCGCTTGCCACCTGTTTTCGGCAACCCGAAGCCCCCGAAGGCTGGGAGGCACCCAAAGGAGAAACTGGCTTCCCCGAGCCCTTGATCACCATCTGGGAGCCTAAAAGTTATCCCGTGCTGTTGCAGTTTTTAGCGCAGGGCATCAGTTGCCCGCGCAAAGTGCTGCTCAACACGGAGGTACAGTTGTTGCATGCTCCCGACCCACGCACGCTGCTGAATGTGAATACACCGGAAGAGCGGGAGATGATTAGTCCACAGTTGAGTCCACAGTCAGATAGTCCACAGTCGGACAGTTAAACAGTCCACGGCAGTCAATAGTGATGCGTTTTTATCTGTAAATGAATTGAGTGCTTGACACATTTGGGGAACCACAATATATTAAAAGGGAAAAGTTTCACAAAACTTGTCAACCACCCATGTTTCCCTATATTTCATGTTGCTTTCCCCCAAATATGTCAAGCACTCAAATTATATAATCGTCAATCGAACAACCTTCAAATGGGTCACGACCAAAAATCGCAAATCATTTGAGTGCTTGACACATTTGGGGAACCACAATATATTAAAAGGGAAAAGTTTCACAAAACTTATCAACCACCCATGTTTCCCTATATTTCATGTTGCTTTCCCCCAAATATGTCAAGCACTCGATTAATTCATTCCCGCGTCACCCCATTCCACCCCTGTAATCCGCCTGTATGCACGACCACCACAACAGATTTTTCGGGAAAATAAGAGGAGTCCAAGAGGTCAAAAATACCAAACATCATTTTCGAAGTATACACAGGATCGAGCAGGATACCAGTGTCCGTTTCAAATTGCCGTACAAATGCGTACAGATCAGGGGGCAATTTTGCAAAACCACCTTGTGTATAGTGGGGAATAAATCGAATTTCCGGGATGGGTGCGCGATTGGCCGGCCAAAATGACTGCAAGGCTTCCATATCTACCCCATAAGTGGCAGCGGGAAAGATCAAAACAGTGCCGGGCAGCGACCACCCGGCGGCAAGCCCCGCTGCGGTGCAACCCGTACCGGCGGGTATGGCTAAAAATATCGGATTTTGAGCAGCCGATATACCCAACTCCGTTAACTGTTGATAAATTTCGTTGGCTAATTGTTGGCAATTGGCTGCCGCCGCAGGGGTGGCACCGCCTTCCGGCAAATACAAATAATCGGGAAATTCACGTATAACATCTTGCGTAAAAGGCCCTTTTTCGTCAAAATCTTTTTTGGGTACTGCAAACAATGCCATTCCACAAGAGCGGGCATATCCAAGCGTAGGGTTATTGAAATCCGCTGCCGTTCCGCGAACAATACCAGTGGTTTTGATACCGAAGACCTGCCCGGCCGCAGCTACTGCGTGCAGGTGATTGGAAAACGGCCCGCCAAAAGTGAGTATGCCCGATCGGCCTTCCTGCTGTACCTGCTTCAGGGCCGGCTCCAGCTTGCGCCATTTATTGCCCTGAATGACAGGGTGGAGCAGGTCATCACGTTTGAGCAACAGCCGGATGCCGGATGGTAAACCCGGGTGCAGCAACAGGGGTGTGAGCGGAGTGTAGGTCAGGTCATCCATGCCCGACCAGCAATAGGGGTGTGAGCGGAGAAGGGTACATAAGCGGAGTGTAAGTTGGGTCATTCATACTCGACCAGCACAGGGAAAACGATTTTATCAAAAAAATATTCTCTATTTATTTTTTGTTTCAATTATTGAACGTACCTTTGCGCTCCCAAAATTGGAATACTTCTGATTTTCAATAATTTGCACTTTTTTCACGTTATACAATAATATGGCACACCACCGTTCTGCCTTAAAGCGCATCCGTCAAACAGAAAAGCGCCGCTTGCAAAATCGTTATTACAAAAAGACTGCTCGTACAGCGATTAAGAACCTGCGCGAACTGAAAGACAAAGCAGCAGCAATTGAATTTTTGCCAAAAATTGTGAGTATGATTGACCGTTTGTCAAAGCGCGGCAACATTCATCGCAATAAAGCTGCCAACCTGAAAAGTGGCTTAATGCGCCACGTCAACACCATGGCATAAATGGCCTTGAGTGGTTAGTTGGTTTATGGCATCATTCTTGTTTCTTGTTTGAGGCATTTTATCGCATTCAAACAGCGAAAAGTGTATCCTGACGCGTCCGGGTACACTTTTTTCATTGATTTTCGTCTCCGATGGTTTTCAATAGCCTGACTTTTATCGTTTTTGTGCTCCTTTTTTTTCCGCTGTATTTCGGAACAAAAGGGCGTTCTCGAGTTTGGGTTTGTCTGCTGGCCAGTTATATTTTTTATGGCTGGTGGGATTGGCGTTTTTTGAGCCTCATTGTGTTTTCCACCGTAATGGACTGGTGGTTTGGTCTGTGGATCAGCTATTTGGATGAACCGGAGGCGGTAAAACGGGAATGGGAGACAGGTAGCCCGGTACTTCGCTTTTTTGGCCGACTGACGCATTGGGCCGCCGCTTCGGGTTTGGAGCGGAAAGCCGTACTTTTGTTCAGCATGGTGATGAACTTAGGTTTTTTAGGCTTTTTTAAGTACTTCAATTTCTTTGCGGATGGCTTTGTGTCCATGTTGTCAGCAATGGGCCTAAAAGCCTCCTGGACAACGCTCCAGATCATCCTGCCAGTCGGCATTTCTTTTTACACCTTTCAATCCATGTCCTATACGATTGATGTGTACCGAAAAGAAATACCACGAGAACCTTCTCTGTTAAAATTTGCCACCTTTATCGCGCTATTTCCGCAGTTGGTAGCCGGGCCTATCGTACGGGCGGCAGATTTCTTACACCAAATGGGAGACGATAAGCGCTTCCACTGGCAGCGCTTCAATTCCGGTTTGGGCCGCGTTTTGTGGGGCTTTTTCAAAAAAGTAGCCATTGCCGATTCCTTAGCACCGTACGTAGATCAGTGTTTTCAGGCACCTGAAACCTTCGGTTCCATGCACTTGCTCATCGGCATTGTGTTCTATTCCTTCCAGATTTATTGTGATTTTTCAGGCTATTCCGATATTGCTATTGGCTTGGCCCGAATGATGGGTTATGATTTTCCGGAAAATTTCAGAACACCCTATTTTTCCAAAAGTTTTTCCGAATTTTGGGCACGCTGGCACATTTCCCTGTCTTCCTGGCTGCGCGATTACCTCTACATCCCGTTGGGTGGCAATCGGGGCGGCAGGTTTAGTACTTATAAAAATAATATGCTCACCATGGTACTGGGCGGCTTGTGGCACGGTGCTAATCTCGCATTTGTCTTTTGGGGTTTTTTGCACGGGTTGTACCTGATTTTGCAAAGGGTGATCGCACCGGTGTGGCGGCGTTTTGTCAGGGCGGTGCGCCTTCCTCGTTTCGCCGACGATGCTATCGCTATTGCTGTCGTTTATACGCTGACCTTATTGGCCTGGGTGTATTTTCGCAGTGGCAGCATCGGCTTGCAGGGGGGGGACAGTTTTAAAACCGCTAATTTGATCCTTTCCGGCATTTTCAGCGGAGAGGGGTTCAGTTTTGGGGCCGTGATCAATAAGTTTCAGGTCATCAAAGGTTTCGTGTTACTCGGCATTTTGCTGACCGTTGAAATCACCAATCTGCGTTTCCACTGGAATGTACGCCAAACCGAACAACCCGTCTGGCGATTGCTCTCCTTCGCTATTTTACTGTGGGGTATCGCCTTTTTTGGCTCTTTTGGCGCCAATGCGTTTATTTATTTTCAGTTTTAAATAAATATACTATATTTGCCGCACAAAATCAATCTGCAAATGAATATCGCTGCCGCCCAAACCGCCCTCAAAAAATACTTTGGCTATGATGTCTTTCGCCCCTTGCAAGCCGACATCATTCAGGCCATTTATAACAAAAAAGATGCTTTAGTGCTCATGCCAACCGGGGGCGGTAAAAGCTTGTGTTACCAAATACCCGCCATTACGCTGGAAGGTACGGCAGTGGTCATCAGCCCGCTCATCGCCCTGATGAAGGATCAGGTGGAAGAATTAAGTGCTTACGGGGTACCCGCCGCTTTTATCAACAGCTCGCTTGATTACGACCGCCTGCTAAATGTGGAAAACGCCCTGATGGCCGGTCAGGTAAAAATATTGTATGTCAGCCCCGAAAAACTCGTTTCGCAAGGATTTCAGCCGTTACTCAAACGCCTGAAAATCAGCCTGTTTGCCATAGATGAAGCACATTGTATTTCTGCCTGGGGCCACGATTTTAGGCCGGAATATACTCAAATGCGCTTCCTGAGAGATCAATACCCGGGTATCCCTATGCTGGCACTCACGGCTACTGCCGATAAACTCACCCGCCGCGACATCATTCAACAATTGGGATTTGACGGCCAATCGGAATATATTTCTTCCTTTGATCGGCCAAATATCGGCCTGTTTGTCGGTCCGGGACAAAAAAGATTGGAGCAGATCGTGGAGTTTCTGAAAAAACGCCCCGGTCAATCCGGTATTGTGTATTGCCTTGCCCGAAAAACCTGCGAGGATTTGGCAGATAAACTCAACCAGCGAGGCATCAAGGCAGGTTATTATCACGCAGATATACCCACTGCGCTGCGCAGCAAAATACAGGAAGATTTTAAATTTGACCGGCTTGATGTCATCTGCGCCACCGTTGCTTTTGGAATGGGTATCAATAAAAAAAATGTGCGATTTGTCATCCACTACAATATGCCGCGCAATCTGGAGGGTTATTATCAGGAAATAGGGCGTGCGGGTCGCGATGGCTTGCCTGCCGAGGCATTGCTGTTTTTTAGTTATGGCGATGTGGTGACCTACCGCGACATGATTGAGCAGGGAGAGAGCCCGGCGGAACAAAAAGCGTTAAAAATAGCAAAATTGGAGCGTATGTACCAATTTGCGGAAGCGCCCGTTTGCCGTCGGAAAACGGTGCTGAACTATTTCGGGGAGCCATACACGGAAAACTGCGGCAACTGCGATATTTGCAAAAACCCGCCCCGGCAGTTTGATGGCACTATTGCGGCTCAAAAAGCGCTTTCTGCCATTTTGCGTACTAACGAGGCCGTGGGTATGAACTTGCTGATTGATGTGCTGCGCGGCAGCAATCGCCGGGAAATTTTGGATGCGGGCTACAACAAAATCAAAACATTTGGTGCAGGGCGAGAATACACCTATGAGGACTGGTTGTACCTGATCTCCCAAATGTTGCACGTTGGGCTGATAGAAATTGCCTACGAAAAACACAATTGCCTGCGGGTTACCGATCAGGGACGCGCTGTTTTGTTCGAGGCCAAACAGGTAAATTTGGCCCTGCCACAACCTAAAGTACGGGAGGAAAAAGCGACTAAAGGGAAAAGCAAAGGCAAAGCAGCGGAGCAAATACCTGCCATTCGGGTGAAAACAAAAACCGAGTTGCTGCGCGATGAATTGCTGGAGCGCCTCATTATTGTGCGCCGAGCGGTGGCACAGGAAGAAGGCATTCCGCCCTATAATGTATTTGGCGACCCGACCCTGTTGGAAATGGCGGAAAAATACCCGTATTCCAAATCAGAAATGTTGGTTATTACTGGCGTAGGCGAGTATAAATTAAAACAATTTGGCGCGCCATTTATCGCGGAAATACGGCGGTTTATGCTCGAAAAAATAACCGAAGGCACCCGTTTTGTCGGAATGACCAACCTCATCAGTTGGGATTTGTATCAACAGGGGAAATCCATAGAAAACATTGCCGCAACCCGACAATTTGCGCCCGGCACCATCGTCAGCCATTTGGCCAATATGTATGAGCGCGGGGAAGAATTGGACATATATCAATGGATTTCTGAGGAAGCATTGGATATTATCAAAGGTGCGTTGCCGCTTTTTGAAGAACCTTACGCCCAAAAAGCCATTTTTGAACATTTTGGAGAAAAATATTCTTTGGATGCCATCAGATTGGCTATTGCAGACAGTAGGAGGATCGGATAGGGTAGGTGTCAATAGTCGGCAGTCAACAGCTCCTCCATGGGGGAGGATACGGGGGAAAAACATTATGCCTAATAAATGGAATTTGAAACAGCGATTAGTTTCGATTGTGTTATTTATGCGTTATTTAGTATCTTTGCCCGATTATCAGGCCGACTAAAACGCTGCGAATCGTTTTTATGAAAGAAATTATCATTGGAGAAGCGGACTTTTCTGAAATCATACTGAACAACGCGATCTATGTAGACAAGACCCGCGAGTTAAAGAGTTTGCTGGATTCGAGTAAATATTATTTCTTCTCTCGCCCGCGTCGCTTTGGTAAATCACTGCTGTATTCCACGCTGCAATACTTGTTTCAGGGGGGAAAGCGCTGTTTGAGGGGCTTTGGATACACGATCAACAGGACTGGTCGAAAACCAATCCGGTGCTTTTCTTTTCATTCGTTCGAGTCGCCTACAAAGAATCCGGTTTGCACGATGCCCTTTGCCGTACCTTAGATGCGCTGGCCACGGAACAGGGATTGGCACTTCAATCGCAAACGCCGACAGAAAAATTTCGCGAATCGATCGAAAAAATGTCCGCCGGAGGCCAGGTAGTGGTGTTAATAGACGAATACGATAAACCAATTATTGATTATTTAAATGACACCGATGTTGCTGCCGCCAACCGGGAGTTGCTAAAAGGTTTTTACGGCATCCTCAAAGGATTGGGAAATAGCAGAACTACAAATCATTTTTGCAATACCTACGGTCGGGTAGCGCAAAAAAACACATTGTAAGTATTTTAATATGAAAGAAAAATACATTTTTATCGCCCTTTTCTGCCCTTTCCTGTTCCTTTCAGCCTGTGGCAATACGGAAAACACACCGGCTGCGGCCGCTCCGGTCAACACTACCCAAATTTCCGGCCAACCCGCCAAATCTCTAAATGAATTGCAGACACGATTGGTGGAGGCACTTGAAAAAAGAGACCTGAATCTGTTGCGTCCGCTGCTGGCGGATACCTTGACAGACGGGGCTGCTGATGGCGGTGCTGACTGCCCTGGCGGGTGTCCGGTGGACACTTTTTTAGCCCTTAAATTTGCTGATGAAAACACAAAAGGAAATTTTTATAACGCTTTTTTACGCATTGCAAAGGCCGGGTTTGCGCCAGTGCAAGATAACCCTAACGCGTATTTTGCACCAGCGTATTCCTTAAAGTTACGGGAAAACGAGTTGTTTATCGTCGGGAAAAATGTAAATATCCGGGAAAAACCCGGTACTCAGGCAAAAATCGTTTCACAGAAAAGTTACGAAAAAATAACTTATGTTCCTGATGAAAATGAAATGCCCCAAACAGCCGAAAAAGACGACTATTATTGGGTGAAAATTAAATTATCAGGGGGTAAAATCGGGTATGTGGCCTCCAAATTTACCTCAATGGCCTATTATCAAGACATTGAAGCCACCCAAAAAGACGGAAAATTTATGATTACCGGATTCATTGATGCGTTTGTTTGTGCCCTTTAAACGGCATCTTTAAACCCGTCCATTTCTCTACGCTCTTTTTTGGTGGGTCGCCCGGTGCCGCGTTCCCGTTTCTCTATAGTGGGCATCACCCCTTCAAACCATGCTTCGTATTTGGTTTTCTCCTCCACAGGCGTGAGGTCTTCATAACACGTGACGGCAATGGACGCACCTACCCGTTTCTCTATCAGTTGAATGGCTTTGAACTGAAAGGTAAATCCTTCTTTTTTGACAAATACCAATTCGCCGGGCGACAGCAAATAGGATGCCTTTACTGCGTCGTTGTTTATTTTGACTTTACCGCCCTTGCAGGCATCGGTGGCCAACGTGCGGCTTTTAAATATGCGGATACTCCACAACCATTTGTCTATTCTTACTTTGTCCATAAGTACGGGAATGAATTAGTTGATTGTACTCGTATGGATTTTTTTGCAAAAAAATCCATACGAGTACAATCAACTAATTCATTTACAGATAAAAACGAGTAACAATTTTTTATTATGACACAAATTTTTTCGATGTTCTGGATGAGCAGAAGAGGATGCATCAATTTGTGTACAGCCCACTTTATGCTGTTTATGCTGCAAAAATAGAATTATCTGTACATTTTTCTGCTATCTTAATGTTTTTTTATTTCCTTTGCGGGAGAAAGACATCAGACAGGAGACACAAGACACAAGACGCAAGACATCAGACACAAGACGTAAGACATCAGACACAAGACACAAGACACAAGACAGGAGACACAAGACAGGAGACATCAGACAGGAGACATCAGACACCAGACAGGAGACACCAGACACCAGACATCAGACACAAGACACAAGATACAAGCACCGTACGTCGGGTCGTTCAGGCCCGACGATATCGCGGAATATATCGCAGGACAGGAGACACAAGACTTTAGACACAAGACATCAGACAGGAGACACAAGACTTTAGACACAAGACATCAGACACAAGACATCAGACAGGAGACACAAGACAGGAGACAGGAGACACAAGACACAAGACACAGATAGGAGACCCAAGACAGGAGACACAAGACACCAGACACAAGACACAAGCACCGTACGTCGGGTCGTTCAGGCCCGACGATATCGCGGAATACATCGCAGAAGCCCGTAGAGCGTTTTTTTGAAACACAAAAGTAACAAAAGTACACAAAAGTTCGTGGAGCGGTTTTACGTACGTCGGGTCGTCCAAGCCCGACGATATCGCGGAATACATCGCAGGACAGGAGACACAAGACTTTAGACACAAGACATCAGACAGGAGACACAAGACTTTAGACACAAGACATCAGACACAAGACATCAGACAGGAGACACAAGACAGGAGACAGGAGACACAAGACACAAGACACAGATAGGAGACCCAAGACAGGAGACACAAGACACCAGACACAAGACACAAGCACCGTACGTCGGGTCGTTCAGGCCCGACGATATCGCGGAATACATCGCAGAAGCCCGTAGAGCGTTTTTTTGAAACACAAAAGTAACAAAAGTACACAAAAGTTCGTGGAGCGGTTTTACGTACGTCGGGTCGTCCAAGCCCGACGATATCGTGGAATACATCGCAGGACAGGAGACACAAGACTTCAGACACCAGACGCCAGACGTAAAATATAAGACACCAGACATGATACCACTATCGAACTCCCTCAAAGGTGCGGCCGCTATTTGATATACTATTTGAGGGATGATTAGATCATTGTTGCTGATTGATATGCTGTAAAGTGGTCGAATGAGCAATATGCGCCGCCATCAGCGATCAAACAACGAATGGCGTGCCAAATATTTACTCGTTCCCAAATCCTAAAATCCTCGTTGCTCAAAATTTTTCTGAAATATGTTCCAAACCATTCGCTCTCGGTTATTTGTTATTTTAATTGGTTTTTTAGCCCTGAATTCCTTTGCAACTGCGCAAATTACGGATATAAGCAGTTTAAAAAGCCCCGACCAATTCCTTCCGCATACACTTGGGGAGCAGTTCACGCCCCATCACTTGCTGACGGATTATTACGAATATTTGGCCGCTAATGCGCCCCGTACGATGCGTTTGGAGCGCTATGGCCAAACTATAGAGGCGCGCCCTTTGCATATTGCCATTTTTGGCACACCGGAAAATATAGGGCGCATGGAACAAATCCGCCTGAACAACCTGCGCATGACGAGTATGGAAGAGGGGGTGCCCGATATGACCAATCCGGTGGCAATTGTGTGGATTAGTATGTCGGTACACGGCAACGAATCATCGGGAGCGGAAGCCGGGATGGCATTGGCGCATCGGTTGGCTACCCAAACGGACGCAAATATACGCAAATGGCTGGCTAATACCCTTGTCATTATAGACGTTGCCCTCAATCCTGACGGACTTGACCGATATGCGCACTGGAACCGAATGGTGTCTAACAGATTGAAAACACCCGGTCACGATGCCCGGGAACACCACGAACCCTGGCCCGGCGGTCGGCTAAATCACTACCATTTTGACCTCAACCGCGACTGGGCTTGGGCCACACAAATGGAAAGCAAACAGCGATTGGTGGTGTACCAAAAGTGGATGCCGCATGTGCACCCGGATATACACGAACAGGGCATTGATGAACCCTACTATTTTGCCCCCGCCGCCGAACCCTTACACGATTATATCACGCCTTGGCAACGTGAATTTCAGGTAAAAATCGGCAAAAATAACGCCCGAAAATTTGATGAGAAAGGGTGGTTGTATTTCACAAAAGAGGTATTTGACCTTTTTTATCCTTCTTATGGCGACACTTACCCCATGTTCAGTGGCAGCGTTGGCATGACCTATGAACAAGCCGGCGGCCCGCCGGCCGGCCGGGCTGTTTTGATTGATTCGGGTGACACGCTGACCTTGCACGACCGTATTGCACACCACCTGACGACCTGTTTGGCTACCATAGAAATTAGCAGCCAAAACGCTGCGGGTTTGGTTGAAAATTTTCGCGCTTATTTCCAACAGGCGGTTACGCGGCCACAGGGGGCCTACAAGACCTACATCATTAGGGAAAACAATGACCCAAACAAAGTGGAAACCTTGTGCCAATTGTTGGATCGGCATCATATCAAATACGGACGAGCGGGAGCAGCAGTTTCAGGTTTGAAAGGATTTGATTACCTTGAAGGCAAAGAAAAAATGGTGACCGTTAACCCCAATGATTTGGTCATCAGTGCCTATCAGCCCAAATCAGTGCTGCTACAAGTGTTGTTCGACCCGGAATCACGGATGTCCGACTCGCTTACCTACGATATTACTGCGTGGACACTGCCGTTTGCCCATGGGCTGGATGCTTATGCCGTAAAAGAACGGATAGAACCCAAAAAAATGTATGAACCCTATACCGCGCCTGAAATGATGCTGACGGCGGTGCCATACTCTTGGTGCGTACAGCGCCATTCCGTATCAGATGCTGCCTTTTTGGGCGAATTATTGCAAAAAGGGGTAAAAGTGCGGTATGCCACCCATCCATTTGAAGCAGAAAATCAAAAATTCGATGCCGGTGCCTTAGTCATCAGCCGGGGCGACAACCGTACAATTGCGGAGGGCTTGGATGGAATGGTAAAAACCTCCGCTCGTCAAAACAACGTAGCACTCATTCCGGTTTTTAGTGGATTTATGGATAAAGGCAAAGATTTCGGTTCGGAAGCCCTGCCGATTATTCCGGCAGTTAATGTAGCCATCGTGTATGGTGATGCGGTGGACCCTTTGGCCTACGGGCAGACCTGGTTTTTCTTTGAGCAGGAATTGAAATATCCGATCACCCCCATTTCCTTGGAGCGGCTTGCCCGGGTTAACCTGCAAGATTTTAACACCCTGATTATCCCGGACGGAAATTACAGTTTTTCCGACAGCCAGATCAAAAATATTCAGGACTGGGTGCGCGACGGGGGGCGGCTGATTACCTCCGAAGGGGGCACACGTATGCTGATTGATCGGGATGGATTTGCGATTAAAAGAAAAGAAGAATCCAAAAAAGATTCGTTATCCGCGCCAAAACTATTTACCTCAAGAGAAAGGGATCGCTTGAGCGACAACTTGCCCGGAGCCATTGTGCGCGCCAAAACTGACCCTACCCACCCCTTAACTTACGGCATCGGAAAACAATACTATTCTATTAAAACTTCCCCGGATGCGCTTGAATTCACCAGTAATACTACCCCGGTTATTTATTTGGAAGAAGATTATCAAACCTACGGTTTTATTGGTTACCGGGTAAAACCGCGGCTGAAAAAGACCCCGATTGCCGGGGTTCAGTCTTTGGGCAGCGGACAGGTAGTGTATTTCATAGACAATCCCTTGTTCCGTTGTTTTTGGCAGCAGGGTAAGGTGCTGTTTGCAAATGCGCTGTTTATGGGAGAGTAAATATTTACACCCTTTTTTGGTAAAATAAATCGCACCCGGAGTGTCCGGTACACCCTACGGCACCGTCTATTTGGGAAAAACCCAACTGGCGATACAGGTGATTGGCGCTTTCCATGCGGGCCAGGGTTTCTAAATAAACAGTGTCAAAACCGCGCTCCCGGGCAGCCTGTTCTAACCTTTCTACCAAACGTTTTCCCCACCCGTGCCCGCGGGCTTCGGGGTGAAAATACATTTTTTTGAGTTCGCAGACAGGAGGTGCTCCACCCGCCAGCGGGGCAATGCCACCGCAACCGACTATCCGATCATCTGCGGTGAGCACATAGTAGGCCGAACGGTCGTTGGCGTAGGCATCAGCCATATTGTCCACCTCCGGGTCTTCTATGGAAAAACCCTTGCCAATGGCACCAAATTCTGTCATGACGGTGCGAATGAGGTGCGCTACTGCTGTATTGTCGCGGGCTTCAATGGGGCGAAGGGAAAAAGTCATGGGTGGTTGAGGAATTGAGTGGTGAGTTCCCTCCGAAAAGTCTGGAGTGTCATTTTGAAACGGCTATTTGACCATAAAACGTCGAAAATTTTACATTTTTTTGATGTTTTTAGTGCGCCTAATCTTTATTTTAGAGTGAAAAACCACAAAAAAACGATGATTTCGACTTTTCGGAGGGGACTTAGGAATTGAGTGGACAGCCATCAAAAAATCACTTCCGTTGCGCCGTATCCGTATTTATGGTGGTACTCGTTTTTAAATTTCAACACGTGGGGATTGGCTTTCAGGACGGTGGCAATAGCTTCCCGCAATTTGCCCTCTCCTACTCCGTGGATAACAAAAACATTTGGGACACCCAACATTACTGCTTTTTCCAAAAAACGCTGAAAATGTTGCATTTGCAGGCGCAATATTTCGCCTTTGTCAATGCCCCTGTGGCCCGGCAGCAGGGTGGATGTATGCAGGTCAATCTCCGGGATAAAATGCGCAAATGCCTCTACGTCGTTGGCTCGAAAAGGACGGGATATGGCTTCTCGGCGGGGTCTTTTATCCTTCAAAATCTGTTTGGTATAATCACGCAGGTCTTCCGAAGTGTTTTTTTGGTAGGCAGCAGGATCCAACTGATCGAATAACAGAAAGTGATAGGCTGGTACGCCAAGGATGGGAGCCGTTTTGAAATGGTGAAAAAACTGTTTGGCTTTAATTTTTAACAGTTTCTCCAAAGGTTCATCGGTACCGGCAGTGGTGATACGTTTGAGGGAAATCCATACTTCGGGGTGTTCATTGAGGTCATCGGAGTGCAAATCGCCCAGTTCCAGCGCGGTGGTGGCGGGCAGTTTGTCGTCCAGCAGGGCGATATCCCTTTTAGCGGTGGTCAAGTCAAATTCAAGGATGAATTCATGGCTGGTATCATTCACTATCCAGGCTTTATAACGCATTACGCTCCCGTCACGTCCGGGCATAGGCTCAAAAACGAGTTGTATACCCTGTGGTTTCAGGATGATATAGTTGGCCGCGAGGGACCTGCGGGCTGGCGGTTCGTTTTTTGAAAACGGTGTTTTTGCATCCGGTGCGGTCATTTTGCCCTTTAACATTGGGTTTGGGGGGATGATTACCGGAGCAGTCGGCGCGGCTAAATCCTCTTCAAAAGCAGGAATTTCCATACTGCGGTCGCTGTCAAGCCGCACCTGTATCATACCGTCTCCAAGGATAGCGGTTACGGTACCCGTTTCTCCGGTATAACGAAATTGAACTTTTGTGCCGACTGAAAAAAGCATTAATTAATGATTAATTAGGAATGATAAGTAATTATGAGTTCCACAACTATTTGATTGTGTGAATTTTGCATAAATTTATAACCGCGTTTATTTCAACACAGCTGCTTAAATATAGGGGTGTTTATTTTTTAATGATTGGGTCATATAAAAAAATTTTCATCCTAAAATGGCGTTGAGCAGGGTAAAAATATTGCCCGGCATTTACGGAGAAACTGTAACTTTGCGCCATGCTTCATTTGAGTAAGGCCATTGAACGACGAGTCCGGCAAGCCACTATTATTCTGTTTCAATTGGGGGCTGTTGCCTGTATATTCCCTAATCAAAACTACTACCTGCAATGGTGGGCTGATCAGTCGTTGTACATTGCCATCGCCTATCTTGTGCTGGGACTCCTCTTTTTATTGATCAATTGGCCACGTTTGATGTTTGTTTGTATGGGTTGCAGCGCCGTTATCTGTTTTTTTTATCATGAAAAAAACAATCTTCTCGCGCCTAAAACCATCTTAATATCGCCAAAAACAGAAGCGCCTGAACAAAATACTGCACCAATTCTGCATCGGGATGAATCTAAAAAAGACACTCAATAGTTTTAAATTTGCTTTTCAGGGCATTGATGACCTCTTTCGTACCCAACTTAACAGTCGTTTGCACTTACTGGTTTCGGTTATAGTCATTGCTGCGGGGTTTTATTTTTCAATTGACCGAATGGAGTGGGTTTCTATCGTACTCTGTATTACTATGGTTATCAGCCTGGAAGCCTTGAATACAGCACTTGAATACCTGACCAATTTAGTTTCTCCTGACTACCACCCGCTGGCAGGACGCGCCAAAGATGCGGCAGCAGGAGCAGTTTTGATTGCAGGTCTGGGGGCGGCTATCGTTGGTTTATTGATTTTTTTGCCCCGGTTGATGGGAGTATTTGGTCTGGAGTAGTGGGCTCCGACACGCATACTCTGTACGAATTCATTCTCGTGCTACCTATAGTTTCGCATCCGCATTTGTATTACGCCCAACATGGCTTCCCGAATGATATTTAATGACATTTTGGATTGGCCTTTTTCCCGGTCTTTAAAAGTAATGGGAACCTCTCGCACCTTGAATCCCAATGAATAAGCGGCGTATTTCATTTCAATCTGGAAGGCATATCCTACAAATTTTATTCGATCTAAGTTGATGGTTTCCAACACTTTTCTGCGGTAACAAATAAATCCTGCCGTGGGGTCTTTTACGGGCATCCACAAAATGAGGGAAGCATACCAAGAGGCTCCTCTGGACAAGATAATGCGATCGGCGGGCCAGTTTTCTAAGCGCCCACCCCGACAATACCGAGAACCAATAGCAATATCAGCACCTTCATCCCGACATTTTACTAAAAGGTGCATTAAATCGGCAGGGTTGTGCGAAAAATCAGCGTCCATTTCAAAAATATAATCATATCCATGGGTTAATCCCCATCGGAATCCCGCGATATAGGCTGTTCCGAGACCTAATTTACCGGAGCGTTCCAGCAAGTGCAATTGGTTAGTAAATTCCGCTTTCTGTAAGTTCTGCACAATTTTAGCTGTACCGTCTGGCGATCCGTCATCCACTACCAATACGTGAAAAGGCTCTGCCTGGGCAAATACCGCACGAATAATAGCCTCAACGTTTTCTTTTTCGTTATAGGTTGGAATAATAATAAGACTTGTCACGCTAAAACTGGTGGTTAAATACTAAATGCTACAATAAACGCTAACACAGAAATGATAAGACCAAACATAAAAATATTATAACAATAGCTGAGATATTTGTATTTTTTAGCCAAAACAATACCTAAAAAATACAGGTCACGGCTCATGGAACTGTATAAAAATTCCGGATCCTTGAGCATTTCATTTATTCCCCACTGAAATTCCTCCAGCGCCATGCTGTGAAAGTTGCCGAAAAACAATAAATTAGCTTTACGTTGTTTGATCGCTTCTTTCGTTACTTTTCCTTCTGTTACTTTGGGTCGCGTACTCAACGTAGCATACACCATTGCAATCAGGCAGGTCACGGTAAGAATAACGGTGGGGATGGCCATTTTGGTGTCTATTTTGCCATCTACCAAAATTTTAGGCGCTAAATTGCTAACAATCATCGTAATCACCAACGTACTAATCGTAATCATCAGGTTGGCCTTGCTGTCTGCCATGGTACTCAGATTGGTGTGGGTGCGGTAGGTGGTGCGGTACATCGTTTCCACGCCACGCCCCAATCTGGCAAGCCTTAGATCATCTTCCGTTTCCCGCAGCGCATTCCTGATACTGCCGGTTTTGTCTTTCGCATCTAAAAGCGATAAATCTGATATAGATGCTGCCTTCTCCGGATTCAGCCTGCGTTTTTGCTTGATGAGCTGTTGTATATGTTTTGCTTTTCGTTTATTGAACATCTCCCGCGCCACTTCAGTATGATATTCGTGATGGAGCATAAAATTGATTTCAAATTCAATCCATTCCTGTTCACTCATCACATTTTTTCGGGCAACAATAAATTCCTGCCGCAATTTGCCGGTGCGATCCCAGTAAATTTCCATGCCGAGGTGGCTCAAATCGGCATCGCAACATATTTTTTGCGTCAGTGTATGCGGGTTTTGCGGTATTTTAGTCGCCCGAATGCACCCTAAAACGATTCTCAAGTCCTCATCGGATATTTTTTCCTGTAAAAAATGTTCCGCCATTAAACAGCTTCGTTCCTCGTGTTCCTGCGGACCCTCACTGTAACCGGTGTCGTGAAAAAACATGGATAACTGGGCAGCCGACAAATCGCGTTCTGATAAATCAAAGCCTTCTCCAATCACTTTCGCCGCAGCAACAGTCTGCAAGGTGTGCTCCAAGTCGTGAAACACATATTGATCCGGCATTTTGTCGTTAAAATATGCTCGTATGTGTGTTTCCGTTTCCTGTAATAAGGTGGGATAGGCTGTCATGAAATGTATGTTGGAAAGAAGTGTTTTAAGTAGCGATCGGTAAATAGTTGATATTTACTTGAAAGGGCAAAGATAAGGGTATTTTAAAAAATGAAAAATTTATATTTTAAGCAGCCAAATGTCGGTTACCCAAATGTTTTCAACACGTACCCCGTACACATCATGTTTGTATTTTAACTAAAATGTATTTAATTAAAAATGAACATTTTATAATAGTTAAAAATGAAAAATTTTAAGTGATTCGTTTCAAAAATTTAGAATAAAAAGTATTTTTTGCCACAAAACATTACACTACTATACACCAAGAAATGATCAAGTTTAACGTATTGCTTATCAGGTTAACAGTGTGCGCTTGGTATTTTCTTCCGGGTTAAAACCCTTAGCCGTTTTTGTTTTCGGGGTTGTGCAAAGAGTAATTATTAAAAAAATTATTTATACTTTTTCCGAATATTAATTTGATTAACCGTCATTATTGTCGGTATAAATTTTATTAACGCCGGAAAATAAGCACAAAACCATATTTTATTTGGTTGATATTTTTGAAAAATTATGGACTACACTCTTTACACAACCCCTTGAGAAAAAACGAAATTTGAAGACGCGAGTACAGTAATAGTGATCTGTTTAATCGGATTATATTGGGGCGTAAAAATTAAAAAAATAATTATAAATAATTGATTTTTAAATATTTATAATTATGATTAATTTATTGTGTAGTAGTGTAATAAAACATAATTTTATGCAGATTTTCATATATGTTCATATATTTTCATATATGTTCATATATTTTCATATATTTTCATATATTTTCAATTTCCTCAATTCTTCAATTTCCTCAATTCCTCAACCATCCGTGCAACCCTGTATAACAAGACTTGTCTTTCAGGAGTTGATGCTAATTTTGGCGGTGAGGTAAAAAAAAATTGTGTTTTTCATCCCAAGCCGAGCATCTCTGCTATTCCTTATTTTTTCACGCACAAAACGACTTATTTTTTATGAAAACATGGTTAGCCACTTCTTTTTTATTGTTAGCCCCATGGATTGCCTCGAGTATTTTGGCCCAACAAGACAACAGTACTTCCTCCTCCTTTGAGAAAAAAATTGTCATTACCAAACGTTCGGTGGATGCTAATGGCGATGAAATCACTGAAACCATTGTAAAAAAAGGTAAGGCCGCCGAAAGTTTTGACAGCGAGCAATACTTACGCGAAAACCGATCTGACAAAACCCAAATAGAAATAAAAGTAACCGACACATCCCGGGGAAAAGCTGAATATGCCAAAAGTAAAGGCTACGGTAAAAGCTATTCCAGGAATGATACCTACGAAATGGAAGACTACGATGAGGAACGTACTTTTCTGGGGGTGCAGGAAGACTCCGATGAAGACAGCGACAAACCAGGGCTTATTGTAGAAGTAGTACGGGGTTCCGCCGCCGAAAAAGCGGGGCTTCGTGACAATGATATGATTCTCAAACTCAACGATATGCCCACCAATGAGTGGAGCGATTTGAGTAACTTTATAAAAAATACCAGAAATGGCGACAAAATCCGCATTGCGTACAACCGAAATGGCAAAGACTTGTCAACAGAAGCTACGCTAACCAAACGCAGCGACATAAAAAGCGATGACAAGAAACAACCACACGGTTTCCTTGGCGTTTCAGAAAGGAATTACAATGATGCCGGAGCAAAAGTTTCGATTATAAACGACTCCGGTGCCGATAAAGCAGGGTTGAAAAGCGGAGATGTCATTACCAAAATGGACGACACAAACATTGACGATTACGAAGACATCACCGATTTTTTGAAATACACCAAACCGGGTGATCAGGTAGTGGTAGATTATGAGCGCGACGGGAAAAACGCCACTGCAACAGTTACGTTGGGAGAAACACAAACTTTCAACTGGAATAATAACTGGAAAGACAACTGGAATAATGTCACTTCCTGGACTAGCAACTTCAATATTGATGTGCGCCAAAAAGAGGCTTGTCTCGGAGTATACACCGATACCGACGGGGCCGAGGATCTGGTAGGGGCCAAAATTGATGCTTTTACAAAAGAATCCGCTGCAAGGGAAGTAAAATTGGTCGAAAACGACCTTATTTTATCCATCAATAGCATCCGGGTAAAAGGTTCGGATGAGCTGTGGAATGAAATCGCCAAATATAAAGCAGGTGACGCAGTGACGGTAGAATACCGGCGGGGCGAACGCCGCGAAACCATCAAAGCGACCCTGAAAGCCTGTCGCGACAATTCCAGCCGGGTAACAATAGAAGATACTGATGACAAGGGAAACACTAAAAGTCGCCAGTTTACTATCGGGAGCTGGGGCGAAAAAGAAAAGCAGCAAATGCAAAATCAGCGCGTCATTGCCATTCGGCGTGGGGAAGGCGATGCACAAACGAAGGTGGCACCCGACCAATTAGCAAAGCCCAATCGCAACCTTTCATTGCAAAGCTTCCGGGCATATCCCAACCCGTCGTCAGGTCAGGTAACAGTGGAATTCAACGGCGATGCAGTTGCTACCGTAGTTTCGCTGTTTGATCTCTCCGGTCGTCAACTTTTTCGGGAAGAACTCAATGCCTTCAGTGGCTTCTACAGCCAACCATTTGATCTGACCGACTACACAAAAGGCACACTCCTGATCCATATTCAACAGGGAGAAAAAATTTATACGGAACAAATAGTGGTGAATTAGGGGAGTGGCACGGGAATTAATTAATTAATTCCCGTGCCACTTCCCTACGCTCAATGGCCGGGACATTTCTGACCACCATTTGCATTGTATTACGGATACGCTCTTCGAATAAGACTATTTTCCCCTTTTTCAAATTATCAATTGTTTCCTGCGTGTAATGTCGAACGGTAATCAACTCTAAATCTTCCTCCATTTTTACTTTAAATTCGTCGGAAACCAATTTAATAAATTTTTCTAAACGATCAGGAGCATTGGATACGCAGATCGTAAAGCTAATAGCCGTGTTCTGCATCATATTGACAAAAATGCGCAAATCAGCCAATTTAGAAAACAAATGCGCCATGTGGTGCTCCGCCACAAAAGAATAGTCATTGGTGCTAATGTGCAATAATGCCTGATTTTTTTCCAACACTACAATAGGCGGATAAGTATCTTCATTGTCGCTACTGATCTCGGTACCGGGCGCATCCGGATCCAAAAACGACTTGACAAACATTGGAATACTCTTATTTTGTAGTGGTTTGATGGTTTTTGGGTGAATAACGGATGCACCGTAATAGGTCATTTCGATGGCTTCCCGATAAGAAAGACGATCTAACTTAATGGCGTTATCAAACAATCTGGGGTCAGCGTTGAGTACCCCGGGTACATCTTTCCAAATACTCATACTTTCGGCATCAAGGCAGTAGGAAAAAATAGCGGCTGAATAATCAGAGCCTTCCCGACCAAGCGTGGTGGTAAAGTTTTCGGAAGTAGAACCGATAAAGCCCTGCGTAATGACAAGATGGCCCTGTGCAAACAGTGGTGGCACGGTTTTCAGCGCATTGGCTTTGGTTTTATCCCAAATAACCCATCCTTCCCGATAGGTATTATCGGTGGCTACCACATCTCGAGCATCTAACCACGAGGTTTTCAGACCAATTTTATTGAGATAAGCCCAGACGATTTTGGAGGAAACCAATTCACCAACACAGACAATCTGGTCGTACATATAATCGAAATTATCTGCCGGTTTTTCTTCCAATACCCATTCACCTTCCACAAAAACATCATTTACGGCAGTAAATACCTCGTCATTTGCATCAAACAAGTCCCGCATGATCGCATAATGATTTTCTTTAAAGGTATGGTAAAATTCCTGTGCCTTTCCCGTTTGTTTAGCATGAGCGTTGATAACGTCTTCTAAAGCATTCGTGGTTTTTCCCATTGCTGATACAACAACGACTATTTGTTCGTTTTGAAAACGTGCCAAAATACTTGCCACATTCTTTACGCCTTCGGCATTTTTCAGGCTTGCGCCGCCAAATTTAAAAACTTTCACAGGATAATTGAATTTATTAAGGAGCGGGTAAATAATAACTTGTTCGTTTCAGGTAAATTAATTTTCGTTCAAACAACTATCTTTTTGCGATCATAGTGGGGCTGTATGAGTAAAAGATGGGTAGTTTGGGCGGAAAGGAATCAACTCAAATGGATAAGTTATTGTTTACTCGTTCCTAAAATGGTGATTTTTTAATTTTTTTTAGCCCGCAAAGTTACGGCTAATCCTGTAATTGAGCATAAAAAATTAATCTTTCATCCTATATTATTCATCATCTGTCCGGGCTATAGTACCTTTGTAATATGCTTTTTAACCACGCTGCCATGTATCACCGCTACACCACATTTTGCCAATTGACCATTATATGCCTCCTATCGGCTGCATCCATTATGGCACAACATACCAACGTACGAATCAGCAACCTCAACCTGCCCAATGAACCTGCTATTTGCATCAACCCGAAAAACCCGAAGCAGGTGGTGGCAGGTTCCAACCTTAATAACATCTATTACTCCGCTGATGGCGGCGCTAATTGGAAAAAAACACCCGTCAGCAGCCCTTATGGTATTTGGGGTGATCCGGTCATCGTGACGGATACTGCCGGCGCATTCTACTACCTCCACCTCTCCAATCCTTCCAATGGCAATTGGATAGACCGTATTGTAGTGCAAAAAAGTACGGATGCAGGGGTAACCTGGTCGCCCGGAACCTTTACCGGACTAAATGGCACCAAAGCGCAGGATAAACACTGGATGGCCGTTGACCCGCGAAACAACAGCCTGCACATTACCTGGACCCAATTCGACAAATATGGTTCCGCCGCTGTGAAAGACAGCTCCATCATTTTATACTCCCGCAGTACGGACAACGGACTTACCTGGACTGCCCCGCAGCGTATTTCGCAATTGGGTGGAGATTGCATTGACAGCGACAACACCGCCGAAGGAGCCATCCCCTGCATTGGCCCCAATGGAGCAGTGTATGTATCCTGGTCCAATCGCAATAAACTTTGGTTTGACCGCTCTTTGGATGGCGGCAAAACCTGGCAATCTGAAGATATTTTTATCGGCGACCAACCCGGCGGTTGGGATTACGAAATACCCGGTATTTCCCGTGCTAATGGGTTGCCCTATACCGCCTGCGACCTAAGCAACGGGCCACGGCGTGGCACCATTTATGTCAATTGGAGCGACCAACGCAACGACGTAAGCGACACCGACGTATGGCTGTGCAAAAGTACGGACGAAGGCCTCACCTGGAGCAAACCGGTACGGGTAAACGATGACAATACGCAACGACAGCAGTTTTTTACGGCGATGACCATTGACCAGCAAACCGGGTATTTGTGGTTTGTTTACTACGATCGCCGCCGCTACAACGACTTGCGCACCGACGTGTACATGGCGGTTTCAAAAGATGGTGGAGAGACTTTTCAAAATTTTCGGGTGAGTGAAACCCCATTTGTCCCGAGAACGGATGTGTTTTTTGGCGATTATAACGGTATTTCCGCGCATAACAACTTAGTTCGCCCCATTTGGACACGCATGGATAGCAATGATCTTTCTGTTTGGACAGCCTTGATAAAGCCGGAAATGATTAATGCCAGCACGGAACCAGCCAGCACGTCAGTATCGCTCGACACCCCGGTACCCAATCCTTTTTCTGAAAAAACGGTTATTGCTTTCAAACTGCGCAATACAGCACGAGTCAGCCTGCATCTATACGATGCAAAAGGCAATCGGGTAGCAACACTCATTGACAATGAACGCCGTGAATACGGCAAATATGTGGAAGAAATTCGAAGCGATGTTTTACACCTTGCTACCGGCAATTATACCGCAGTACTCACCGCTGACGGGAAGGTACTGAAGGAAAAAATGATAAAGATTTAAGGGGTCATCGTCGGGTGTCGGCGACCTGACGCGTAATATCGTCGGGCGTGGACGACCCAACGTACAGTCGGGTGTGGACGACCTGACGCACAGTGTGTTTCGTAGTATCGTCGGGCGTGGACGACCCAACGTACAGTCGGGTGTGGACGACCTGACGCACAGTGTATTTCGTAGTATCGTCGGGCGTGGACGACCCAACGTACAGTCGGGTGTGGACGACCTGACGCACAGTGTGTTTCGTAATATCGTCGGGTGTGGACGACCCAACGTACAGTCGGGTGTGGACGACCTGACGCACAGTGTGTTTCGTAATATCGTCGGGTGTGGACGATCCAACGTACAGTCGGGCGTGGACGACCCAAGGTACATTACGGACTAGAGATCCAATCCGTTAATTGTTGTATATTCCAGGCATCTTCCGCCAAAAACACGTCCGAAGCCGTGCGTCGCAAACTGCTCAGGTAAGCACCTGAACCAACTGCCTGCCCGATGTCATTTGCTAAGGAACGGACATAAGTACCCTTGCCACACGTTATCAGAAAATCGCATTGCACACCTTCGGCGTAGTCAGGATACAACATGATCGGGCTATTTTTGGCGGTAGCATTGGCTTTCACAGGATCCGTTCGGTCGTTTTGTACCGGGCGCAACGGGCCCAATTCATATCGTTCTACACGGACCGTACGCCACGGAACTTCCACCTCTTCACCCGTACGCGCATTTTTATATAACCGCCGGCCATCTACTTTTACGGCAGAAAATATCGGAGGTAATTGCTGAATATCGCCGATAAACTGCGGCAATGCCTCCTGTAACAAAGCATCGGTGAGGTGTGCGGTCGGGAAGGTAGCATCTATGGCTTTTTCTAAGTCAAAAGAAGGAGTGGTCGCCCCAAAAGTAATGGTACCCGTATAGGTTTTGGACATTCCTTGTAAACTTTCGATGCGTTTGGTGTAATCGCCAACGCAGATCAGCAGTAACCCGGTTGCTAAAGGGTCAAGTGTTCCGGCATGGCCAATTTTTATTTTTTTTATTCCCAACCGCCGGGACAGGTGAAAACACAGTTTCCTAACCACATCAAAAGAAGTCCATGCCAATGGTTTGTCCACCAATAGCAGGGCGCCTTTGGGAAATTCGGTCGGAAATGGCTGACCGGGAGGTAGAATTAAATGCGAAGTGATGAGTTGAGTGCTTATGAGTAGTGAGACTTAGTTTATAGTTCTGCTATTTCCCAATCCTTTACATTTCGATTTTTTTTATCAAAACCAATGGCAATAAGGGTAATAGGTTTGCCTGTTGTCTGGTAATACAGGGCGTATTCCTGCCGCACGATCTGTTCCATGCCTTCGGCAGCAGTGCCGATCTTAAACTCCAGAATATAAATAAAACGATCGGTTTGTATTGCTGCGTCCATACGGCCTTTGTGCTTACTGATTTCCGTTTGGATATTGACCCCGATGAGGGAGAGTAGCAGGTAGATCATGAATTGGAAGTAACCCTCCCAAAGTTCTGCTACTTTTTCTGCGTCCTCCTGCTCGCGGGGAAGCATTTGGTAAGAAATATCGGCAAACATGGCTTTAATTTGAAAGATGAAAGTCGCTACGTCTTTGTTGTACAGAGCGCGTTTTATCTTGACCATCATCTCGCTCGTACTGCTGGTATTTTTACGGGTATAACTTTCCAATAAGTGCCGGACGAAGGACTTATGTACTTCTTCATTCGGATAAGCAAGGTGATAGATCGTTTCTTCCTCAAATTTTTCTACGGACTTTACCGTGAGATACCCCGTCTGAAACATCAATACTTTCAGGTCAATATCCTCAATATCAAATTTTTTGAAAAAAGAATCATCCACTGACAGTTGCTCGAAGTCTTCCACGGGTTGGCGGCTGTCGCGAATGGCATTGACCAACATGGTTGGCGTAGCCGAATCGAACCAATAGTTGTCGAATCGGCGGGCATCGAAAAAGCGCAGGAGGGAAAAAGGGTTGTACACAAAATGCACGCCATCCCAGGAGTAGCCATTGTACCAGCGTTTCATTTTGGCTAAAAGTGCTTCGCGGGATAGTTCTTCCTCTTTCGCCAATCGGTCTATGTACGGGCTAAAATGCGCTTCCAACTCCGTTTGCGTGATGCCAGTCAGGGTTGCATAATCTTTGTGCATACTGATGTCTGACAGGTGGTTGAGGTCAGAAAAAAGGGAAACGCGGCTAAATTTGCTCACCCCGGTGATGAACACTAAACGCAGCCGGGCCATCAGGGAAGTATCTTTGAGGATGCCGTAAAAACCTTTTAGCAACTCCCGGTTGGCGGCAGCAACAGCGGTGTCATTTAAATAATCAATAATTGGTTTATCGTATTCGTCTATTAACACCACTACCTGGCCTCCGGCAGACATTTTTTCGATCAATTCGCGAAATTTTTCTGTCGGCGTTTGCGATTGAAGTGCCAATCTCTGTTCGGTGGCCAGCGCATCTAAGGTGCGGCAAAGAGCATCGTGCAAACCGGATTCTTTGTAGGCGACTCGAACGAATGAAAAGAAAAGCACCGGATTGGTTTTTGACCAGTCGTGTTGATCGTGTATCCAAAGCCCCTCAAACAGCGCTTTCCGCCCCTGAAACAGGTATTGCAGCGTGGAACACAGCAGTGATTTACCAAAGCGACGCGGGCGAGAGAAGAAATAATATTTACTCGAATCCAGCAAACTCTTTAACTCGCGGGTCTTGTCTACATAGATCGCGTTGTTCAGTATGATTTCAGAAAAGTCTGCTTCTCCAATGATAATTTCTTTCATAAGAACGATTCGCAGCGTTTTAGTCGGCCTGAAAATCGGGCAAAGATACTAAATAATTTGAGTGCTTGACACATTTGGGGAACCACAATATATTAAAAGGGAAAAGTTTCACAAAACTTGTCAACCACCCATGTTTCCCCATATTTCATGTTGCTTTCCCCAAAATATGTCAAGCGCTCAAATTATTTACATCACGCCAAAGGTACGCGCCTCTGCCTTGCATCCGTCTTTTTTGCCCCCTGTCTTTGGTGTCTCCTGTCTTGTATCTCCTGTCTTGTGTCTGAAGTCTTGCGTCTGAAGTCTTGCGTCTCAAGTCTTGCGTCTCAAGTCTTGTGTCTGAAGTCTCCTAATAAGGGCACATCAATTTCCTGATAGGTTCAAACCAGGTAATACCCAAGAGTTCGCGGATTTTAGTATAATCTTTACATGCTTCTTCCCGACGATTGAGATTCATCAGGGCAGTACCGCGATAATACAGCAATTCAGTGTTATTGGGTTGCAAACCGATGGCTGCACTCCACTTAGCAATGGCTTCATCATTCTTTTCTTTCGCCAATAAGGCAGCCGCTTCATCAGAAAGCAGGAGTGCCCGTTCAAACTGGTCGTTGGCAGCTTTACAGCCGGGTTGGTCCGATTTGAAGATAGCCCGCAAAGGGAATGACGTGCTGACGGGTTGGTCATGATAGCGGGCGGGTATCCACATTCCGGCAGATCTTTTAACCATCCGCGTGGCTTGCCACTGAAAATCCATACCCATATTACTAAAATCAAGGCTGTTTAGTACACTGATTGTTTGATTGCCCCGCAGCAACACCGTCATTTCTACAATGCCGGTTTTGCAGCTGTCCCGATATTCGGCGGGGTATTCTAAGCGATTGACCAAAAATTTCAAGAGGGAATCAATGCCGCCTTTAAAATTGGCATCCGTCTCTATAGAGGTATAGATCGTGTCTCTATCCTCGCCAATATAGTAGGGCAATGCTTCCGTTAAACGAAACCTCAGGGGTAACGACTGGCGCATTCGCACTGGTTTTCCTTGTATTTGGGCGGGTTTCCAGCGCAATCCGGCTTGGTCAATGGCTTTTAAGACCCGCATGGTTTCTTCGCCGCATCCGCCGCCAATATCTTTCAATAATTTAATATCCTTTATTTGGCCATTGGTTTCTACCACAAAAGTAACGACCGTAGTGCCCTGAATGTTTTTTTCACGTGCTTCATCGGGATATCGGATATTGGCAGACAATAAACTGAATAATTTCAGCTCGCTGCAACGCCGCACACTGTCAGCTGTCCATCCCTGGTGCCGTTCAGCGGCGCAAGCAGGAATTAGCGGGTAAGGAGTGTTGTCAGCAACATCATAAATGGTGGTATCTGCCGGGGTTTGAGCGGTCAGTATGGTTGCACTGAAACATACGATCAGCGTTAAAAAAGTAATTCTCATGTTTATTTTGTTCAGAATAGTATGAATCGGTGGCAAAGGTAATGCGTATTTGCCAACTCCTGACATTATTTGACGGGAAACCATCATAGCAGATCGAAAAGAAACACTACTTTTGCTTTTTTTTTAGGGATTCAGCCTTGAGTCCCCTCCGAAAAGTCTGGAGTGTCATTTTGAAACGGCTATTTGGCCATAAAACATCGAAAATTTTACATTTTTTTGATGTTTTTAGTGCGCCCAATCTTTATTTTAGAGTGAAAAACCATAAAAAAACGATGGTTTCGACTTTTCGGAGGGATTCAGCCCTAATGTTTTTGTAAAACTGTTATACTCAAACAACTACGAACTAATAGCCAATACATCAGTATGCTTAAAATACGTTTTTCAATCCTACTCCTTTTTTGGTGTCTGATGCCCTCCAATATGGTAGAGGCCCAGTGCTCAGCAGGCTACCATACATTAAAAATTCAAGTAAATCCTGACGAGTATTTTAATGATGTATCCTGGAAAGTCACTAACTACGATGGAACAGCGGTATATGGACAAGGATGGTGTGTTGCGGACAGCCTGCACGTAGACAGCTACTGTATACCCGTCAATACATGTGCTATATTTACCATGTATGATGAAGCCGGTGACGGTCTTACGCCTAATGGTTATTATAAATTATACTTCAACGACAGCCTCATCCGGCAAAATGTCAATTACGCCTATTCTGACCGTACGTATTTTGGTTGTGCGCCAGGGGAATTTTGCAACAATGCTTTTCCGACAGATACCGGTTTGATCGTGACCAATGGTGCAAAAGAAAGCTGGTATGCCTTTACGCCAACCACCACGGGCACCTACCGCCTTGCCGCTTGTGAGGGCAATGCCTGTCCGACAAAAATCTGGGTGTATGATAACTGTAATAATATTTTCCTGAGTAACAACCAGACAGGTGCTATCTTTTTTGCTGAAAACGGCTGCGAAAACGGTGCGGTAGCCACCTTACTGCTGCAAGGAGGCCGCCCGTATTATTTTCGCCTCGGACGCGCTGATACGGGTTGCATCAATACCCCCATTCACGCAAAACTAACTTACGAAGGGTCTATACGAGGATGCTCCGACCCTAATGCCTGTAATTATCAACCGTTAGCCACGGTTTTTGATACCTGCTATTATCCGGGTGATCCCCGTTGCGTAAATGGGCCGGATTTAACGATTTTGGAAGATGTATTGCGTTCCACTATGATGTTGGATACCATCCGCAATCCCGATCAATGTGCGATAGATGAAGGTTGTTTGCGTGGGTTGGGTCTTCGGCATGTATTGAAATTCTCCACGCACATCAAAAACATAGGCAACCGCGATTATTTTATTGGAATGCCGCCCGATGACCCGCAGACACCCACCACGCAGTTTGTTTGGGATCCCTGCCACTTTCATTGGCATTACCGGGGTTACGCAGAATACGTATTGAAAAATCAGGCCGGGAATATCTCGGTAGGCACCAAAAACGGTTTTTGTGTACTTGATTTGGAGTGTGAAGACGGCGGAAACCCTAAATTCAGTTGTGGGGTAATGGGACTGTCCGCCCAATGTGGTGACATCTATGATTTTGCTTTGCCCTGCCAATGGATAGATATTACCGGATTATCTGCGGGGCTTTACAACTTAGCCGTAAGGGTGAACTGGACGCAACGGGCGGATACGCTCGGTCAGGTAGAAACAACGTATGATAACAATGTGGGGCGTGTTTGTTTTCGGCTGCGCTACAACGGTACTAATCCCGTCATTCAACTGCTGGACACCGATTGCGATAATTATAAAGACTGTCTCGGCGTACCCTTGGGCAATGCCATACCGGATTGTAAAGGTATTTGTAACGGTACTAACCAGTTTGGTGACCTGAATCAGGACTCAAACCAAGACCTGAAGGATATGTCCGCCTATTTGGACACGATTTTAGCGGGAAACGGTATTGCAACCCCCTGTAACGATGCTTATCGTGATTCTACCCTCAATATCATGGATGCCGCTTCCCTGATGGAATGTGTGCTGCACCGCGACGACCCCAACTACTGGGGTTTGCGCTTTGCCTGCCATTTTCCGGTATTACCGGATAACAATGAAGGCCTTGTTTATTTATATCCCGGCAAATTGGATACCCTTGCCAAAACCTTTGACGTTCGGATACTCAATACCCCCAATAGGGTTTCCGCTTTTGAATTTAACGTGGCAGGATTAGTTATTGATTCCATCAAAAACCTCACGCAGTTCAAAGGCGACATACGGTTTAACCAACAAGGGAAAATTATAGGATTAGCCACCGGAGAAAACTTTATGGAAAGGCATCAAATTCCGGGTAATATGCTGCGCATTTATTACAAGCAATTGACTGCACCAAAGGTTTGCGTACAAAGTGTAACAGCCGTTGCGAATAACCGGTATAAAGCAATGGCCGCCAATATCAGTGTAAATAACTGTGTGGCCACCTCCGCTTTTGTCTCCAATGAGGAACCCGGCTTCTCCGCTTTTTCCATAGTAGCACAGCCCAATCCATTATATGAACGCACCACCCTCTATTTTAACAATCCTTTGGGCTATGCCCTGCAACTCGAATTGACCGACTTGGCGGGCCGCCCCGTAAAAGCGTGGAAAGATATACGCAATGAATCTTTGGAAATTTTGCGGGAAAACCTCCCGGCAGGGGTATATTGGATGACCGTGACCAACGGAACAGAAAAAACGATCATAAAACTCTTGTTTATTTAAAATAAATTGTTTTATAAAAACGAATAAAGCACAGAGTATTGTTTAACTATTTCGTACCTTTGCCCTGCTATTGTACGCTTTGGATTAGTGGAAAATACGCCTCCTCTAATCAGTAACTACTTACGTTTTTTTCCGTAAATGAATCAAGTAGGTAAATAGCAATAATCGTAGTTTTGAATTTCATTAATTACCTTATTATCAAGGGTTTGTGAGACTGTGGACTGCCGACTATTGACTGTGGACTACTTAGTTGAAGGCAGGGTTATAATATTTTTGTAAAAAAATTATAACCCTGCCTTCAACTAATTCATTCCCGTGCCACACTATGGACTTCGTACTTTCTTCTCAGTATCAGCCCACCGGAGACCAGCCACAAGCCATCCGGCAGTTGGTCAATGGCCTTCAAAAAGGCGACCGTGCACAAGTTTTGCTGGGGGTCACAGGCTCCGGCAAAACCTTTACGATGGCCAACGTCATCGCACAAATAAATAAACCTACGCTCGTATTAACCCACAACAAAACTTTAACGGCGCAATTGTACGGGGAGTTGCAGAGTTTTTTTCCCGACAATGCCGTAGAATATTTCGTCTCTTACTACGATTATTATCAGCCGGAAGCCTATTTGTCCGTGTCCGATACCTACATTGAGAAGGATATGTTAATCAACGATTTGGTGGACAAATTGCGATTAAAAGCCACGTCTACCCTGTTGTCGGGCCGTCGTGATATTATCATTGTCGCCTCCGTATCCTGCATGTATGGTATGGGCAACCCGGAGGATTATAAAACCGGGATTATCCGTTTGGAAAAAGGGATGAAAATCGCCAAAACGGCTTTCTTGCGTGCGCTGGTGGATAGCCTCTATTCCCGTACGGAAACAGATTTTGCCCGCGCTACTTTCCGTGTGCGCGGCGATACCATTGATGTTAACCTGCCGTATGCCGATTGGGGCTGCCGGGTCATTTTTTGGGGCGATACAGTGGAGAGCATCGAAACCATCGAAATCACCTCCGGCAAACGCATGAACAGCACCGATACGATGGCCATTTTTCCGGCCAACCTCTATGTGGCACCAAAAGACCGAATGGCGGAAATCATGAATGATATCATGGCCGAAATGACTGCTCAGGAAAAGTATTTTGAAAAAGAAGGCCGATTGCAGGAAGCCCGCCGTATCCGCGAGCGCACCGCTTTCGACCTCGAAATGATAAAAGAGTTGGGGTATTGCTCCGGCATTGAAAACTATTCCCGTTTTTTCGACCGCCGTGTACCCGGCACCCGACCGTTTTGCCTGCTCGATTATTTTCCCGACGATTACCTGATGTTTGTGGATGAAAGCCACGCCACCATCCCGCAAGTACGCGGTATGTGGGGCGGCGACCGCGCCAGAAAGCAATCACTCGTCAATTGGGGCTTTCGCCTGCCCTCCGCGATGGACAACCGCCCCCTGAATTTTGATGAGTTTGAAAGCCTCATCAATCAGGTGATTTTTGTGAGCGCTACGCCAAGTGATTATGAAATTGAAAAAACAGAGGGAGTAATTGTAGAGCAGCTGGTGCGACCAACGGGTTTATTGGACCCCCCCATTGAAGTGCGGCCTTCCATGAATCAAATTGACGATTTGATGGAAGAAATTCGCAAACGCACCGAAGCAGACGAGCGTGCCTTGGTCACTACCCTGACCAAACGAATGGCCGAAGAACTATCGGAATACCTCGTGAAATTTGGGTTAAAATGCCGGTATATCCACTCCGAAGTAGAAACGCTGGAGCGGGTAGAAATTTTGCGCGATTTGCGGCTCGGTACTTACGATGTATTGATTGGAGTCAACCTGTTGCGCGAAGGCTTAGATTTGCCAGAGGTGTCGCTTGTTGCTATTTTAGACGCAGATAAAGAAGGGTTTTTGCGCAATATGCGCTCACTCACGCAGACTGCCGGCCGCGCTGCCCGAAACGCCAACGGAATGGTCATTTTTTATGCCGATAAAATGACGTACGCTATGCAAAGCACCATTGATGAAACCAATCGCCGGCGCAGCATACAAATAGCCTACAATGAAGAACGCGGCATTACGCCGCGCACGATATCGAAAACAAAAGCCGAAATTATGGCTCAACGCAGTATTTTGGATGTTCGCGGTGCCGTACCGTATTATATAGAAGAGGAAGTACTTACTTTAGCCGCAGAACCCATAGTGGCTTATGCCTCCCGCAGTCAATTGGAGAAAATGATTGCGGATACCGAACAAAAAATGAAAAAAGCGGCCAAAGACCTCGATTTCATTACGGCTGCTCAACACCGCGATGAAATGCTGGCGCTAAAAAAACAAATGCAGGATAAGTACGGGGAGTAAGCGGCATTAAAATAGACTCCAAACCAGTGCGACAAGCAACGCCGCCAATTTCCATACCCCCCACAGCATAAGGATAAATCCAATAAAGAAAATAATGCCAAACAACGCCACCGACCATTTGGCCGCAGGTGGTTTTTTGCCGGAAGTATAATATTTTTTCAACATATCCACGTTGCGGCGGTTGGCTTTGAAGCCAAAATTAAAAAAATCACCCAAAACCGGAATAATTCCCACTAAGGCATCCACGGCATAATTGCCCGCCATGCGAAGCAAAAGAATAGGCCCCGCTCCTTTGCGCAACATGGTGCGCAACAAAAAACCGGAAATCACTAAGCCCGCCATATCACCCACGTAAGGAATCAGGCCAATGATACCATCCAATCCAAATCGGATAGAAGTGCCGGGTATCACAAATTGATTGTCTAATAACTTCGCCAAACTATCCAATCGTTTCAGATCGGGATCATCAGCAAACTGAAATGGCGTTGAAGATTGTTGTTTTTCCATATTCATAAAAAATAGTATTAAAAATTCATTATTAAGTATTACTTACTTTATCAGGAACCGTTCCTAACGTTCCATCACCACCACCTCCCGCTACCGCGCCACCACCACCCGCTTTGAGAGCCCCCTTACGCCTGCCGCAGCCCGTAACCCCCCGTCAGAAGTGGCCGAAATACCGTCTATATCGGCAAGGGTCACGTTATCAAATACAAAGGTATCACGGATTTGCCCGTCCAAGCCTATAAAGTACAAGGCAGGCGGGTTTTTATCGGCATTGGGGTCCTCCCGCCGGACATACCACTTGGCCACTATGGTCGTAGAGTCCTGTTGAATCACCAGACAGGTACCTGGTAAAAAGGAATCGGTGAATTCCTGGGTCCAAAGGATATTGCCATCCGTATCCATGCTGGATACGCCGCCTGAATTATCCACAGCGCAAGATTGATGGCAAAAAGGATAGGAAAAAACAACTTGTCTGTCGGTCGTACTCACCAATCCACGAGGAATAAGCGAACCATAATTTTCTCCGTAGGTAAATTCATCCAAACTGTCTCCCTGCACATTGGTTTTGACAAAATATAGCAGTGCATCTCTTTTGTTTACAGAGTCTCGATACCGTCTCCCAAAAAGCACAATTGACTGATCTTGAGTAATAGCCAACAAAGCTCCTCCTTCTTTTATCTGATAGTCTCCGTATTCCCTATTCCAAATTATATTGCCGTCTAAGTCTATACAATATAGTACCATTTGAGAATCAGCATTAGTTCCTGTTACATAAATAAGTTGTTCATGAATCAGCAAAACCCCTCCTCTGTTAGGATAAAATGGTAACTGCTGGTACCAAATAATATCACCGTTCTGATCTAAACGGGTCATATTACACCATACTTCATTATCATTATCGGGATTTCGGGAAGTAGATACTAATATATATCCTTCTTTAAATTCTGCTATTTCCCAACCGTTTTCAGAATTTAATGGATAGTTGGAGAATATCTTTGAAAAGGTAATCGGTTGGGCTGATATAAAAACGGGCAGGCATAAAAAATAAAAAATAAGTGTACGCGTAGCACAGACAAGTAAAGCCGGGCATATTGTGTCATTCTTTATGACACAATATGCCCGGTAATGGAAGAAAAAATTAGTGTTGGATGTGGAATTTGCTTTGATACAGCCGCTTACCTTTGTCCGCAAGAGCAACAATATATAATCCGTTTGGCCATTCATGAACTTGCAATTGGCGTTGTTGCTCCAAAGAAGACACATCACAAAATTTTTTTTATGCAAAAATGAAACAATGAACAAAGATACGCACATACAATTTTTAAAAGCAAGTTTTTTAGGCTTGGTTAAAAATTTAACAAAAATTCACAAAAGATTCATGCACGATCCCCGGCACTTGTCGTAGTTGTCACGCATCTTTGCGGTTAAAAACACGCTATGCGCTATATTTTCCTGATTATCTGTCTTCCTTTCCTGGCTTTGGCTCAAACCCAAAAATACACGCCCGCCGCCTTGATAACACCGCCGGCCGGTGAACAGTATTGCCGAATTATCCGTGGTGGCGAAACCATCCTGCCCAACGGTCGCATTATCCGGCCAATGGGTACCACCACCGTGATTGCGCCACATCCTTTTGGCCTGGCCCTCTCCCGCGATGGCCGGGTAGCCGTCACCGCCAATTCTGGCAACCGGCCTTTTTCTATCACCATTTTGGAACAACCTGCGGCACCGCAACCCAAAGTTCGGCAGGTGCCGGAAGGCCCCATGAACGACCATAATTTATTGGAAGACGTGTTTATGGGACTGGCTATCACGCCAGACAACCAAAGCGTATGGGTAGCAGGCGGCCAATCCAATAAAATTTATCGCTTTGACCTGCGCGACGGCACCAAAATAGATTCTATACCGTGTGGCAGCGCAGACAACCCCGACGGTTACATAGGCGATATGACCCTGACCCGCGACGGCTCTATCTTGTATGCCTGCGATCAGAGCAATTTTCAACTCATTATAGCCGATACCCGCACCAAAACGATCAAACACCGGGTAGCAACCGGCCGCTACCCGTTTGGGGTGGCGCTTTCACCCGATGAAAATACCGTATACGTGGCTAATGTCGGTATGTTTGAGTACGCCCCTTTTAAGCCGTTGAAAAACAACGACCCCAAAAGCGTCGGCACCAACCGCCCCGCCATTGCTTACGGCTCCGCTGCCATGCGGGAAGGCTTAAAAACCGATTCATTGGAGGTGCCGGCGCTGGGAGACCCGAATGTACCGGAGTCGTTTTCCGTTTGGGCCGTACGGGTATCCGGCGAGCGCCCTAAAGTGTGGCGCAAAATCAAAACCGGATTTCTCGTCGGTGAAAAAATAGAAGGCATTCCGGCCGTAGGCGGTGCCAGCCCCAATTCGCTGGTGGCGACGAAAAAGTATGTTTTTGTCAGCAACGGCAACAATGATTGCATTTCGGTGATCCATGCCCGCAAAGGGAAAGTCGTCAAAAATATTTTTCTCAAACCCCTGCCCCAATTGAATCGCTTCCGGGGAGTCATTCCTTTTGGTGTGGCGCTTTCGCCCGACAAAAAACGGCTGTACGTGGCAGAATCAGGCTTAAATGCCATTGCAGTCGTTGATGTACCTACCTTGTCGGTGTTGGGTCATTTGCCCGTGGGCTGGTTCCCTTCAAAAATAGCCGTCACCCCCGATGGCAAAAAACTGATTGTAGCCAATGCCAAAGGCTATGGCAGCGGCCCTAACGGAGGCTACACTTTTCAGCAGGGACCGGAAGGCGCTTATGTGGGCCACCTCCTGCACGGCTCCGTCACGGCCTTAGACATCCCGGCAGATACCGAACTGCCGCGGTTTACCCAACAGGTATTAGACCATAATTTTAGCATTACACCGCTTGCCGATCCGGCACTTTTGGCCAGAAAGAATAATCCAATCCCCCTTTTTCCCGGTGAAAAAGCCAGCCCGATCAAACATATCTTGTTTGTTTCCAAAGAAAATCGCACCTACGACGAGGTGTTTGGGCAATTGAAAAACGGCAACGGCGACCCGGAAATAGCCCGTTATGGCTATAAGCGCACGTTTAGCAATCGCGCTAAAACCACCACCGTGGAAGCAGCGACCATTATGCCCAACCATTTGGCATTGGCCCGGCGTTTTGGCATCTCCGACAATTTTTATGCAGATTCCGATCACAGTGCCGACGGTCATCGCTGGTTGGTCAATACCTATCCCAACGAATGGGTAGAGACCAATGTTGCGGCAGAATATGGCGGCACCCGAAATGTGAAACCGGAGAGTAAAGAACGCGGAAAATGGGCGTGGACCGGCTCGGCAGGTGCAGTTTTTCCGGAAGACTACAACGAAGCAGGCTCTATGTGGGAGCATCTGGAGCGCAACGGCATACCGTTCTACAATTGGGGTTTTGGCACAGAAATGCCCTCTAACATGACCGATTCCACCATGAAATATTATGGGCAAAAAGTTTTGGTCAATTATCCGGTACAGGCACCTTTATTAGAAAACACCTCCTGGCATTACCCAACCTACAATATGGCCATTCCCGACCAGTTTCGGGCCGATATATGGATCAGGGAGTTTAAAGAAAAATGGCTGAATACCCAGGCACCCCTGCCAAAAATGCTCACCATTATGCTGCCCAACGATCATGGCGCGGGCGAACGCCCGGAAGCCGGTTACCCTTTCCGGGAAAGTTATATGGCCGACAATGACTTAGCCTTGGGCCGCATCATAGCATTCCTGTCACAGACTCCTTATTGGAAAGAAATGGCAGTAGTGGTTACGGAAGACGACGCGCAGGATGGCCGCGACCACGTGGATGCGCACCGCAGCCTCCTCATGGTGTATTCTCCTTACGCCAAACGCAACCACGTGAGCCACGTGCATTACAGTTTTGGCAGTATTTTCAAGACATTTTGGAATGTGCTGGGCATCCCGTATCTCAACCAATACGATGCCACAGCGGCCGATCTGAGCGATTTTTTTACGGAAACGCCCGATTTTACGCCTTACCAGGCCCTGCCTGAAGACAGCCGGGTACTTGATCCGCAAAAACTCCTGACTCCTTTTGATGCAAAATTTGATTGGAAAAGTCTGTTGGAATCGCCGGGATTGGATAAGGTGGAAGATTTTATAAGGGAGAAGAGGCGTGGGAATTGAAGTATGTGTTGGAAATTGGGAAAAGGTTGCCTGGTAGAAACGGTGTTTGAGGTTGGGGGATTTGATTTTGGGGTGAGGTAAAAATACAAATAGTTTTAAAAATAAAATTGTGATCAACGTAAACGAATCTGGCTTCTCTGGGTTTTTGACGAAACTTGGGTATGCTCCGACTGGAAATGAAGTCGGAAGATTTGTCTATTTCGTTGAAATCAATCAAAGCCAAAAGGTGGAAGTAGCGTTCGTTTATGAGCCTGCGGGTTCAGATTTTAAAACAAAAATATTCGAAAACCATCGCAGACTCTGGAACTCAAACAGCGTAAGCGCTTTGATTGTGGTTTCCGAAACCCAGACCTTAGTCATCAACCCAAAAGTAAAGCCCGACGAATCAAACCCATTTCGAGGTCAAATCGAATCTTTCAAGACAGGCATCAACACCGACATTGACCCCGAAGTCCTGCAATATCTTTCCTGTAAAAAAATTAATGCTGGTTACTTTTTTGAATTTATCAGAGAAAAAACCAAACGAAACAAGGAACAGGAAGTTGACAAAGACCTTCTCTTAAATTTAATGGCACTCCGTCAAGATTTGATTGCAGGGAACAATTCGGAATCTGTCGCTGATTTGTTGATTTTACGCTGCCTTTTCCTCAAATATTTGGAGGATCGGGAGATTTACGAGGCTGGCTATGTTTCGCAAGTTTTGAGTGATGGGCAACCCGTAAATTTGATACGGGCATTCGACGCTGTAGGTAAAATTAATGGCGATATTTTCAAGAATGAACCACTTTCGGAAACCGATTTTTCCGGGAGACAAAGGAAGGATTTGCATCGATTTTTCAATTCGGATTATCGGAGCGGGCAAGGCACCTTGTTTCCATACCAGTTTCAGCACATCCCGATTCAACTTATCAGCCATGTTTATGAAGCATTTTTGAACGACTCAAAAAAGCATGGCAAAGGCATTTATTATACCCCCGCAATTCATTGTTCGCTTCATGTTGGAGGAGACGTTGTCGCCTGTTTTGGCTGACAATCGGGATGTCTCGGTGATGGATCCGGCCTGCGGGTCAGGGGCTTTTCTAGTGGAAAGTTTCCAAAAAATCGTACAAGTCAAAAATGCTGAAAAGGATTTTGAAGCGAAAAAGACCATACTTGTTAATCAAGTTTTTGGCATTGATATTGATGCGCAAGCCCTGCGAATTGCAGCATTTAGCCTTTACCTTGCCCTTTTGGAAGACCTTGATGCCGGTTTTATTCGCACCCAAATTGAGGAAAATGCCCCGATTTTGCCAAGTCTGATTGGGGAAAATCTGTTGCATGGGAATACACTTACCAATGACGACTTATTTGCAGACAAAACTTTTGGTTGTATCGTTGGCAATCCACCGTGGGGTAGCGTACCGGAAGATGATGATATTGAACACCAGCAAGAACGTCAGGCAATTGGCGAAAAAGGCTCGGTTGGTTTAAATCCTGATTATCAATTTGTCGCTGATTATCAACGCTCGCAGGCTTTTCTGATGCGGGTGTCCAAGTGGGCTGTCCCGAAAACCGTGCTCGGTTTGATTATCAATAACTCGATTTTTCTGAACGAACACACCCAACCTTTTCGGCAATCTTTTTTGGGTAAAAACAAATTGATTCGCTTTTACGAACTGTCCCACCTGAACAGAATCCTCTTTCGCAAAAAAATAATCGGTAAAGTAGGCGATAAAACCATCGAAGTAGGAGCGTCCGAACCCGCCGCATTTTTAGTTTTTTCCATCGAACCGAATCCGGAAAACCAGGTTCGGTACATTACCCCACGCTTGACTGCCCTTTCTGAACTTTTGCATATCGTGCATTTTACGCAACGGGATGTCAAGATTGTTCAACAGAAAACACTTGTCGAAGATGATTTGCTTTGGAAAATTTTGGTAAATGGCAGTTTGGATGATTATCAACTCATTGCTCAAAAAACTGCCGAGCGTGATTCATCTCTTGAAATTCAATGTCGTTCGGGTTTTCAGCCTAAAAAAGACATGGTTCCAACGGGAGAGCCTGATTTTCGCCCTATGGTGAACTCGGCAGACATTGATGCCTATTTTATAAAGGAAAATATAGGAAAATTTAATTGGAACCAAACGCTTCGCAGGATGCCAGACGAAGAAATTTTTGAAGACGAAAGATTAATACTCTACAACTGCCCCTTAAATACCAATAAATTTCGTCTTTGTTCGGCACGTATTGCTGGCAATGAAGTCTTTCGACATGAAATTCTATGCATCAAAATTAAAAATCGGGGGGGATTTATCATTAATTACCTGCCATTTCTTGGCATCCTGAATTCATCGTTTGCAGGATATTTTTCGTATTTGATTGCCACGCAGTGGGGCAAAGGGAAATTGACCAGAACTACCCTACGCAACAACGAACTTCAAAAAATCCCGCTGCCAAGTTTTACCGAAAACGACCCTTTGATCTTGCAACTCACCGAGGCTGTCCTCGAAATGGAACGACTCAAAAAAGACCCTTTTGGCAGCCAAACCGAAGATTTACAAAAGAAAATTGACGAATTGGTTTTTGACTTGTACGGATTTTTGGATTTTGAAAAAGAGACTGTACGAGAATTTTACGATATCCACGTGCATCGAAAAGAGGCCCAAGTTACTGAACAGGATTTGGCAAGGTATGCACAAAAGTTCAAATCGGTTTTTGAGTTGATGCTTGCCGAGCATTTGGCACTTTGTTGCGAGTACAAGATTTCACGACAATTTGGAGCATTTCTGTGTTTTAAAATCATGGAAAAAGACTCAAACCTTCCGGCTCTAAAAAGAAGCAGCACAGAAGACGAAGCCGTATTTCACGCCATTAAACAGGCTCAACTCGAAGATGCTTTCGGCTCGAACCGCCTGAACGAATTGCCGACCCGGGTGTACACTCCTGACTGTTTTTTCCTAATAAAAAGCCATTTTTACAAAGATTGGACAATTCGGCAAGCCATTGAGGATGCGAATGAAGAAGTGAAAACCATGATTCAGGAAACCCAAGCGACCGCATGAATCCTTTTTACCAAAATATCCCCCGCCATCCGTTTGTTGCCAAGTTCCCAAATGTTCAAACGCTGATAGAGCAACTCTATTTGGCGGCGATTGTGGATGCTTATCCACGGATTCGGGCGATTTCGGGAATTGGGCAAATGAAAGAAAATAATATACGGAATAAGGTGGTGGCAGATTTTAAGCGCAGTAACCCAATTATTTCAAGTTATTTTCAGAGCAAAATTATCTATCTCGCCGCCGAAAATCAGGCGAATACCGCCACATTTCTACAACGGACTGATTTGGAAATTGCAAGCAATCACCACGAGCATATTTTTGTGATTGAATGTAAAAACCTGACTCATGCGGAAACCCGATATGTGCAAGGGCGGACGAAAAATGTAAAATATGAACACGATGGGCTGGAAAAATTTATTGACCTGACCTACGCTGAAACGGATAATGAAGGCGCGATGTTGAGTTTTATTGTGAGTGGAACGCCGACATCCATCGTGAGCACCTTAAATCAAAAAGTTCAGGCATTCCATCCTTCTCCAGTATGCGCACAGTTGTCAACCCAACAATGCATCGGTTGGAACCTAAGTTTTCAATCCAGCCATATTTGCACCAACGGAAAGGTGTTTCGGTTATTCCATATATTTTATGATTTGACGTTCCATTAATCCAAAACTTAACATTCGCTTTATACACAAGTAACCCAAAATTAACACAGATTTTAACACCGCTCTACAAAGCTCCCTCTACCTTTGCGGCAGAATACTAATATACACTAAATTCTGCTTTGCATGAAAAAAATTATCCTTTCCGCACTCGCTGTATGGGCGATTGTTACTTCCGTTTGGTCGCAGACACCGGTCACGGTGAATGCCAACATCACGACCAACACCACCTGGACAAAAAATAACACTTACCTTTTAAATGGATTTATTTACGTAAAAAATGGTGCTACCCTGACCATTGAGCCGGGTACTACCATCAAAGGCGATAAAACCACGCGTTCTACCCTCATCGTCACTCGTGGTTCTAAAATCATTGCTGACGGCACCCGCGAACAGCCCATTGTCTTCACCTCCAATGAAGCCGCGCCAAAAACCGGCGACTGGGGTGGCATCGTGATGCTCGGTCGCGCCAGCACCAACGCTAATTTCACCAACGCACAAGGCGTGGCAACAGCAGGTGTAGGCGCTATTGAAGGCGACCTGAACAACGCAACCGGCGACGGTCTATACGGCGGCGGCGACCTGACCGGCGGCGCTGACGACAACGACAACAGCGGCATCCTGCGCTACGTACGCATCGAATACCCCGGCGTAGTTATCTCTCAGGGCAACGAAATCAACGGCCTCACCATGGGCGGCGTTGGTCGCGGCACTACCCTTGACTATGTACAGGTATCTTACTCCAACGACGACTCTTTCGAATGGTTTGGCGGCACCGTCAACGCCAAACACCTGATCGCTTATCGCGGTGTGGACGACGATTTTGATACCGATTTTGGTTTCTCCGGCAATATACAATTTGCCTTCTCCCTGCGTGACCCCAACGTATGGGACGGCGCTTCCGGCGGCTCTTCCAACGGTTTTGAATCGGATAATGATGCCAGCGGTACCACCGCTACACCAAAAACCAAAGCAACTTTCAGCAACGTAACCATCGTCGGCCCGCAGACATTGGTAGTGGGCAACCAATTCAGCCGGGGAGCGCTGCTGCGCCGCAACACCGAGCAGTCCCTTTTCAACACGATCATTCTGGGCGCATGGCCCAATGCCGGTATCCGCATTGATGCGCAATCCACAGTGGATAATACAGCGAGTGGAAAATTAGAAATAAAAAACACCCACATCGCAGGTGTGACCACTGCCCTCAACAGCAGCATCGCTACCTTCGACCCGATTGCGTGGTTCAACACAACCGGCTCCGGCAATAGTATTTCAGCGGCAGCGGCTGATCTGAAACTAACAGACCCTTATAACCTCAATGCACCAAATGCACTCCCACAGGCGGGTTCTGCAGCATTGGCTGGTGGCGCCTTTGCATCAACACGCCTTGCTAATGCATTTTTTACCAAGGTAAATTATGCAGGTGCTTTTGGCAGCGACGACTGGACTTGCGGATGGGCAAAATGGGCAGGAGGCATCACCAACTGTCCGTTTGAAACCATTTCAAGCAATATTACCACCAATACCACTTGGGTAAAAGGCAAAACGTATCTTTTGAATGGTTTTATCTACGTGAAAAATGGTGCTACCCTGACCATTGAGCCGGGTACCATCATCAAAGGCGATAAAACCACGCGTTCTACCCTCATCGTCACTCGTGGTTCTAAAATCATTGCTGACGGCACCCGCGAACAGCCCATTGTCTTCACCTCCAATGAAGCCGCGCCAAAAACCGGCGACTGGGGTGGCATCGTGATGCTCGGTCGCGCCAGCACCAACGCTAATTTCACCAACGCACAAGGCGTGGCAACAGCAGGTGTAGGCGCTATTGAAGGCGACCTGAACAACGCAACCGGCGACGGTCTATACGGCGGCGGCGACCTGACCGGCGGCGCTGACGACAACGACAACAGCGGCATCCTGCGCTACGTACGCATCGAATACCCCGGCGTAGTTATCTCTCAGGGCAACGAAATCAACGGCCTCACCATGGGCGGCGTTGGTCGCGGCACTACCCTTGACTATGTACAGGTATCTTACTCCAACGACGACTCTTTCGAATGGTTTGGCGGCACCGTCAACGCCAAACACCTGATCGCTTATCGCGGTGTGGACGACGATTTTGATACCGATTTTGGTTTCTCCGGCAATATACAATTTGCCTTCTCCCTGCGTGACCCCAACGTATGGGACGGCGCTTCCGGCGGCTCTTCCAACGGTTTTGAATCGGATAATGATGCCAGCGGTACCACCGCTACACCAAAAACCAAAGCAACTTTCAGCAACGTAACCATCGTCGGCCCGCAGACATTGGTAGTAGGCAACCAATTTAGCCGCGGAGCGCTGCTGCGTCGCAACACCGAGCAGTCCATTTTCAATAGCGTCATCCTTGGCTTATGGCCAAATGCCGGTATCCGGATTGATGCCCAATCCACCGTAGACAATGCAACCAGTGGTAAATTGGAAATTAAAAATACCCACGTCGCAGGCGTGATTACTGCCCTCAACAGCAGCATCGCTACCTTCGACCCGATTGCCTGGTTCAATACAGTCGGTTTCGGTAACGCAGTAGCCCCTAACGCCAGCGACGTACAACTCACTGACCCGTACAACCTGAACAAGCCTGCCCTCGTACCCACGCTCACCTCTCCGGTATTCAATTCAGCATCTTTCGCTGCTACGCGTTTGCAAAATGCTTTCTTTGAAAAAACCGCTACTTACAGAGGAGCATTTGGCCGCGTAAATGGCGTGGTAAATGACTGGACTTGTACGTGGGCTAATTTTGCAGGTGGCAACAACAACTGTTTAGTGAACACGGTCAATTTTGGTGATTTTGTCAATCAGGTATCCCTGAATCCGACCGTTACCGCCGATCGCACGACGCTGCAATTGGACTTGAAGCAAGATGCTGACATTAAAGCAACAATTATTGACATGAACGGTCAATTAGTCCGCATTGCCATCAACCAAAAAGGTTTTGCCGGAAACAATGCTTATGAAATGGACGTTACAAACCTTCATGCAGGCATTTACTTCGTACAAATTTCCGCCGGCAATGCAGTAAAAACCGAGAAGTTGATCGTAGTAAAATAAATCAGTCGGGACAGTCCCCCGTCAAACAGTTGGGCGGCTCGGTAAAATTGTTGGAGCCAAATAATGCGCAAAAGTTTAAAACCGCATTTATTCCCATGCACTTAGAAAGACACATTAATCTTTATTAAATAGTATAGAACGGGTACAGAGCAATGGCTTTGTACTCGTTTTTTTACGTAAAAAGGAAGGGAAAACCAAACATCGCGGCGCAAATGTTGATTGACTTTATTCTCCATAGTTTTCTGCCGAGGGTGGACTGTTTGGCCGTGAGCTGATCACTGTGGACTATTTATGTAATTGATAATCAATGTTTTATTTTTAAATATCAACATTTGTCTAAAATTTTTTGTGGTATTCATCTAAAAATACATAATATTGCGTCAACAACCTTGATCCCGTCAACGTATCATTACCTTTCAAGGGAACCAATTTATGACCACCTCCCGCTGGATTGTACTCCCCGCCAACGAACCATTGGCATTGCGACTCTCTATGGAGTTGCGTATTCCGTTGTTGTTGAGCCGCCTGCTCACCCAACGAGGCATTACCTCGGTTGAGTCAGCACAATCTTTTTTTTACCCCGATCTTTATGATTTGCACAATCCCTTCCTGATGAATGGAATGGATACCGCAGTAGCCCGCATAAATACCGCTGTGGAAAAGCGGGAACGCATTTTACTGTACGGCGACTACGATGTAGATGGTACGACCAGCGTGGCGCTGATGTATTCTTTTTTGTCGGGGTTTCATCGAAACTTGGATTTTTATCTGCCGGATCGGGACAAGGAAGGTTACGGAGTGAGTGTGGCGGGTATTGAATACGCCCGGCAAACCAACTGCAAACTCATTATTGCAATGGATTGTGGTATAAAGGCCAATGATGCGGTAACTTTAGCAAAAAGTTATGGTATTGATTTTATTGTGTGCGACCACCATTTGCCGGAAGGAGGATTGCCCGATGCCATCGCCAATTTAGACCCCAAGCGCCCGGATTGCCCTTACCCTTACAAGGAACTGAGTGGTTGCGGTATTGCTTTTAAGTTGGTGCAGGCATTGGCCATGCACCACAATATGCCGGTGGAAGAGCTCACTTCCCTGCTCGATCTATTGGCCATGAGCATTGCCTGCGATATTGTACCCATGACTGGAGAAAACAGGGTATTGACGCATTTCGGATTGTTATGTTTGCAGTATCATCCGCGCACAGGCATAGCGGCCCTTCTGGAATACCTGCAAAAAAAGCCACCCTTTACCATTAATGATCTGGTTTTTGGCCTCGGGCCAATCATCAACGCGGCCGGAAGGCTCGGCGATGCCCGCGACGCGGTATATACTATGCTGGCTGAAGATGCTGAAATGGCCAAAAAAGCCGCCGGAGAATTGGCCGTCCGCAATGAACAACGCCGTGCGGTGGATCATGCTACGACCGTTGCGGCCAAAATAAGGGTACAGGAATCGCCCGAATGGGAAAAGAAAAAAAGCATCGTACTCTACGATCCGTTATGGCACAAAGGCATCATTGGCATCACCGCCAGCCGCATGACGGAAACATTTCACCGCCCTGCGGTGGTGCTGATGTTAAGCGCCGATCGGGCAGTAGGATCCGCCCGGTCGGTTCCTGGTTTCGACCTCTATGCTGCACTCCGGAAATGTGAAGACCTTTTTTATCATTTTGGCGGGCACGAACATGCTGCGGGCCTTCAAATGCCCCCGGAGAATATTCCTGCCTTCACCGAACGTTTTGAAAAAATAGCCCAGGAGCAAATGACCCCGGAAAACAGTGTACCGATGGTAGAAATCTGTTCTGCCATCCGTCTGGAGGAGTTAACGCCCGAATTTATCCGATTGCTCAGCCAGTTTGAACCCTTTGGTCCTGGCAATCGAAATCCCGTGTTCAGCGCTACCAATGTTATAGACACCAGCAAAAGCCGCCTGCTCAACAACAATCACGTCCGGTTGTCGCTCCGTCATGCCGATAGTGAACAAATATTTAAGGGAGTAGGTTTTGGCCTCGGCGAGGCATTCAGCGCACTAAAGGCGAATCAGCCTTTTGACATCGCTTTTAATGTTCGGGAAGAAGAATGGCGCGGAGAGCGCAGCATCACTTTATACGTAAAAGGAATTCGACAAGGGGCACGGGAATGAATTAGTTGATGGTGTTTGCATAATTTTTTTTGCAAAAAAAATTTATGCAAATACCATCAACTAATTCGTTTACAGATAAAAATACATAACAAATTTTTTAAATAAAATAGATTTTTCAATGTTCCAAATATTAAGAAAAGGGTGCATCAATTGATACGCAGCCCAATAGCGGCACGGGAATGAATTAGTTGGGTGGGTAAAAAATTTCTATGCACGCTATTTCGGCACTCTGAAGGTTACTTTCAGTTTTCCATTTTCTAGTTTCCGCCACAACTTTATCCCACGATTGTCGGAATACAAATTGCAGGCAAACTCCAGTACAAGCGTGTATGTATTGTATTTTTCAGACGCTTCCACGACTTTTTCTGTACAGCGCAGGAAGGCTCCCGGAAATTGCGGCCCGTCGCTGGAAAAACCTATAAAGCTACCCCCGTAACGCCCATAGGAGTAATAGACACCACAACTGGTGACAACACTCAGCAAAACCCTTCGCTGTCGGGGCCAAAACCCGCTTTATTTTTACTTAAGGGTAGTGAATCGCCCTCCTGAATCACCTCATCCAATACATACAACCAACCGGGTTTTTGTTTGGTAGAGTATTTTACAGAAAAATGTGGCTGGCTTTCGGAAAGTGTATCATCAGGATACTTTTGATTAAGCCAAATCATGTCCTTATCGCTTACCCCAAACTCATACTGGTAACCGATCACCGTACTCAATACCGTTTGCCATTCCGCCAATCGGAAACTGGTATCGTGCCCGGCGGCATTGATACAAAAACGGCGTCCACAAGGTACAGGTCAAATATTGCTCCGCCTGGATGCCATTACAACCAAAACCAGTGGCTAAAGTCGGTTTCACCAATGTGCTCGAAATCGGGGTTGACCATGGGTTCATGTTTGCACGATAAAAAGAAGAGCAATAGTAATAAAAAGGAGGTCGGGTATTTCATAAGTAAAAATAAATTATGGGAAAATAAGATTGGATGATTTACCGGACATTGTATGCTATACAATGCCCGGTAAGCCATTTAATTTTGTATTGATCAATAAGACTCATGAACCGCAACTTTCAAGAAGTCAACATTGGGAAAATGGTTATTGGGGCAGAGTGGACGAATACTTACCCTTAATAGTGCATCAAATACCGGAGGCTCAAGATCACGATAAGTAGGTTGGTGCCAAATCACTTTGAAATCGCCCTCTGACATACCAAATCCACGCGAAACAGTGCCATGTGGAGCGGTATTGATGTCCAAACCTACCACATTACCTGCCCATCGTGGCACAAAAGTCCCGCCAAGCTGGTATGTTATTTCTTCTCCTTTTTCTACTATTTGGCCACCACCAATCTGCATCCCGGTCGTTGGAGTAAACACCAAGGTGCCGGGTTCATCATGGGTTATTTCATAAAAATTAAATGGTTGACTGGCAACTTGCCCCCCTGTCGGCCCATCACAATCCATTAAAACACCTTTTCTATTTCTATAAGACCCTCATGGCTTTCAAGAAGTATGGCTTTCATCGCTTGGAAGTCATGGGCGCTTTGCTTATAAAGAATAAAGGAGTTTAACGAATCTCCTCGCTCAATGGTAATTACTATATCATTTGAAAGCGTCAAAACTAACCACTGTGGAAAATGCCATGTTATATTCAATATTGATATGGAGACTATATTCGATAAAAAAGAAAGGTACGAGCGCATATCCTCAGGTTTTTCCAAAAACTGCATATCCTTATACCAAAAAACATCAAACCCTAAAACTTTAGCACTTAACTCCAAATCAAAGGTTGTGTTAGTTAGGTGCTGTTCGACATCAATACGGTCTGATTGGGTTATATCCATCTTAAAAACCTCCGATTCAGCATCCGTTGATAATAACTGACCGCTAAAATCTATTTTAAGTATACAGTATTCTCGCTGACTGGCACTAAAACAAAGTAATAATGTATTGCCGCTTTCTATCCGAATCGTTTCACCTAAAATAACCCTGCCTTTTCCAATACCTATGGATAAAAGGTTGCTGTCTTTGATGAAAAGCAGCTGCGATAACGCGGGTTCGGGAATGATTTTTTTGAAATTGAGGTAGTTTACTGACGTTATGGTTGTAGTCTAAATTTTATTATATGGCTCTTCAGGCTCACGCCTCATAATCCGGCGCAAATATCTGACAATGTTGGGACAAATTATATAAATCATTATTTCTTTTGGTTTACAAAAGCCAAAGGCACTAAAATCAGGTTCTCACCGGAGGTTTTGTTTGAATATACAAAGGCGTTTTTCCAAATCGGAAATCCCGAACTCCGGGCAATATCATCCACAAAATCGCGCTGCTCGTTTTCAGTTACTATCTGATTATAAGCCTCCACTATCAAAGGATCATTCTACCTATCAGAATGTTATTCATGAGGTGAAGCGGGATAATATCGTCGTTAATCAAGGACAGGTGCCCGAAAAAGATGCTCAACAACAATTAGTGAATGCCTTAAAAGAACAAATAGTGCAATTGACCGCTCAGGTGCAGCAGTTATTGGTGAATGATGCATTTCAAAAAGGGCTGATTCAACAACTCATGGATGGGCAAAAGCTATGAACAAAAATTCACGAATTTGAGGGCATTGTCCTAAAGAAAATTCCCAAAGAAACCTTCTGAATAGTGAGGTGCCGGAGGAAGTGCTACTGGCACTATTATGCGATTATTGACAGGATAAACCCGTCGAGGTTATTCGACAAATTCTCCGTAATTTGAAAAAAATTCTTAAACAAACGGATAAAATTAGGAAATATCCAACTAATTCGTTTACAGATAAAAATGCATAACAACTGTGCATAAACAAATTTTTCGATACTCCGGATGATCTGAAGAGCGTGTATCCATTAATGCGCAGCCCACTAATCTTAGATTTTAGATGGACGATTGACAAACACTTGTCAAGTCAAGCATCAACAAATCAAGCATCTGTAAAGGTAGGGGCAAAAAAAAAGCGGCGCTCTTTTGCGCCGCCTCGGTTTCCCGTATATAATCTCATGAAAAGTGTCGAATATTGTTGGTCAATTTCACCGTCGTTTGCCTGTTTGACTCACTTGTTCCTCATTGACGATACAAAGATGCAGCAGTCACAATTACCAGCAAAGGACAAAAAAACGGTTTTGTTGATTTTTTTTATGATATTTTAATTTTAAAATATTGATAATCATATTATTACAAAAAAATTTGTTGATAAAAAATATTTTTATTTCCTTTAAAAAAAGTTTATTTTTTATTTTTTAACGCAAATTTAACTAAAAAAATAATTGCACAAAGATAATGACCGTTTGTAAAAAGTACGTTCCTTCAAAAATAGTCCTTTGCAAAAGGGCATTGGTGAACCGCATAAAATTGAAAAAGGGCAAATTTTCGGGAGACCGAAAATTTGCCCCTTGTTAATTTTATTAGGAACGAGTAAATAAATGGATGAAGTATTTGCGTCCAAACCGCTAATTACAAGTTGATGGTCAATTCCTCAACTCCTCAATTCCTCAACTCTTCAATTACCCAACTCCTTACTTGACTACTGCTTTTTTTCCAATTTTTTTCGCATCCGAAACGGAAGGCGCTGCTGCTTTTTCCGGCGCGGCAGTCACAGTAGCTTTGCCCGAAATAACATCTTCTTTTGTGAAGTCAACCACTAAGGCCGATGCCACGAAGATGGAAGAATAGGTACCAAACAGGATACCCACCAACATACCGAAGGAGAACCCGCGAATGGCGCTGCCACCAAAGACGAATAGCATAATTACCACCAGCAACAGGGTACCGGACGTAATCAGGGTACGGCTTAGGGTAGTATTGATGGCCATGTTGAATACTTCCTCTTTTGGGCGGCCGGCAAATGTGTTCATGAACTCACGAATACGGTCATAAACGATAACCGTGTCGTTGACCGAGTAACCGATAACCGTCAGGATACAGGCTATAATGGCTTGGTCAATTTCCAAAGAGAACGGCACAAGGCCGTGCAGGAGCGTAAAGAACGTCAGGGTGATCAAAACGTCGTGCAACAACGCCAATACCGCGCCCAAAGAGAACTGCCAACGGCGGAAGCGCACCAACAAATACAGGAAGATCAGCAATAAGGCCCAAAAAGCTGCTTTGAACGAAGAACTGCGAATATCATCTGCTACGGTAGCCCCTACCTGACTGGAAGAGGAAATATGGGTACCGGAAGCGTCTGTTTTTTTGAAATTGGCCAAATCGGAAGTGATACCGGCTTTGGTAATACCTTCGTGCAACTTGGCTATTACGCGATTGGCAACACCGGTATCCTGCTCATTGATGAGGTAGGAAGTGGTGATGTTGTAGGTATTTTGTGTATTAACGGCTTTGATAACCGGATTGCCGCCGAATGCGTCCGTCAGCGGGCCACGCAATTGTTCAATATCAACGGGTTTGTCAAACTGGACGTTGTAGGAATAACCACCTTTGAAGTCAACACCCAACTCAAATCCGCGCATAAAGAACGATGCCAGACCGATCACAATAATGACTGCCGAAAACATATAGGCATATTTGCGGCGACCAATCCAGTCATAGTGGAAGCCCACGAGCCATTTTTCCGACCACGGGCGGCTGTAATTGAGTTCGCCACCGCGCTCCAACCACCACTCAGTGAGGTAGCGGCCTACCAAAACGGCGGTGAATAACGAACAGATAATACCAATGAGCAGTACGGTACCAAAGCCTTTGATGGGGCCGAGGCCGAAATACATCAAAACGCCCGCCGTCAACAAAATGGTCATGTTAGCATCCATAATAGCGGACAAGGCACGGGTAAAGCCCGTGGAAACCGCTTGTCGCAACGCCAATCCGTGTCGAAGTTCCTCCCGGATGCGCTCATAAATGATAACGTTGGCATCCACCGCTGCGGCAAGGGTCAATACGATACCGGCGATACCAGGCAGGGTTAGTACCGTACCCATAGAAGCCAGCGTACCGATGATGAAGAACAAGTTGGCTAACAGGGCCACCACGCTCACCCAACCACCGCGATTGTAATAGGCGACCATAAAGACGCACAGGAATATCACGGACAAGGCCATGGTAAACAAGGACTTATTGATGTTTTCCTGGCCAAGGGAGGGTCCAATCTGGCTTTCCTGCACGATGCGGGTTCCTGCCGGGAGTTTACCTACTTCCAAAATATTGGCTAAGTCTTTTGCCTCTTCTATGCTGAAATTACCGGTGATTTGGGTATTGCCTCCGGTGATCGGGTTGATCACGCGGGGAGCACTCACCACTTCACCGTCAAGCAGGATGGCCACCTCGCGGTTGCCGCCGTCGTAAGCGGCTTTGGTCATATCTGCCCAGGCTTTTGCCCCTTCATTGTTCATGGAAAGGCTGACCGTTACTTCGCCGCTCGGATCAGGCTGTTCGCTGGCAGTGGTAACCACTGAACCATCCAAACGAGGCGCGTCAGAACCGCGATATTTTTTGATGGCGTACAATTCGTATTGTCCGACCACCGTTACGCCTTCAATGCCTTTATCTTCCACGGGTTGTTGACTCCAATGAAATTTCAGGTCAGCAGGAAACATAGATTTTATCTCCGGGCGATCCAAGTATTTGTCAATCTGTAGCTTTTGATTTTTCTTGGCATACGCCAGTACCGCTCCGCCTTGTTGACCGGCAAAGTTCATCAAGGAAAGCAACGGACCTGCACCCTGATTTGCCGGATTAGGTACTTTTATCTGTGGCTTAGTAGAATCGGGCGCTCCGGTAGGGCCGGGAGGATACACCGATATGCTGTCTATTTTTGCAACAGTGGAATCACCCAGCTGGAGGGCTTTTAATTTTTGGTCGGCAGCAATGAGATTTTCCCCTACGCCCGGATCGGTGACGCGATAGGTGTCCCAAAACTCCAACTTTGCCGCTTGTTGCAACATTTTGCGGGCGCGTTCCGGGTTGTCAATACCCGGAAGTTCCACCAAAATAAGGTCACGGTTAGCATCAAGGCTGATATTAGGTTGCACCACGCCGAGTTTGTCAATGCGTTGCTTGAGGCGTTTAAACGTCTCGCTGACGGTGTTGTTACCCAATTCGCGGATGATACGCAACACATCAGCATCCGGCGAATCAAACGTGATGCGGCCTTTCAGCATTTCATTGCGGGCAAAAATGGAGGCTAATGATTTACCCCCTCCTGTTTCTTTCCAAGCCTGCGCAAACAGGTTGATATAATCAGATTGCTGTGTCTTTTGCAATTCAGCCGCCTTGTCCAAAGCCGCCGTGAAAGCAGGATCTGCGCTATTGCCGGAAAGTCCTTTCAAAAAATCGCGCAAATCTACCTGAAGCAATACGCTCATACCGCCTTTCAGGTCGAGACCCATCGCCAGCTGACTCTTTTTCAGGTCTGCATACGTGAATTTTTTGATCAGCGGGATGGAGAATACGGTTTCGCTGGACAATGAATCCAAATACGCACTGTAGAACTGGCGGTTGGTCATTCGGTCTTCAGGTTTCTTAGAAGACTGTGTCTCTTTGGCAGACATTTCGTCGGCATAAGCCTTAGCCCTGCTCTCCACGCCGTTGGTGGGGATAACCAGCGCAAACTGATACAGGCACACGAGGGTGAGTGCCACTAAAAAAAATCTTACAACGCCTTTGCTTTGCATACCTCTTCGATGTTAGAATGTAGTAGTGTGAATACAGATAATGAGAGATTTTTCGTTTATATACCTGAAAATCAATACTTTTTTTTCATTTTTTGATAAAAAGTGCGCAAATATACGGCGATCTTTGAAATTGCAAGGTATTTTATAAGAATATTATTAAAAATGGCGGGAAGGAGACCATATAAGTAGTCAATAGCCGACAGTTGGCAATGAAAAATGGAGTATGCATTATTTGTACCAACGTAAAATCGCACTAAGTTATCGTTTACCCGTTCTTCAGGTATAAAATTTGCAAATTTGGTAAATAGTACTTAATTTTGCAGCATTGTTATTCATCAGCACTTTTTAATACACTGGGGAATAAATTAAAGTATCCCTTGCCGGAATGTCGGTGTCTGATTAAAGCGCTGTATTAATTGGCGATTTTCATGAAATATATCCTCCTTTTACTTCCTTGTTTCCTCGTTTTTGGCGCTGCGGCTCAAAGCCCCTATCAATTTTCTAAAAAAGGGGAAATAGCCTGGGTGGGCAGCGGGGCAGTCGGGTTGGGTTTTTCCAAAATATTGGGGAAATACAACAAACCGCTGAACGCCGCTCAAATTGCCGGTTTGGATGCCGGGCAGGTGCCGCGTTTCGATCGCTATTCCCTCAATCATTTTTCTGCTTCGGCACGGCACGGCAGTGATGCATTATTATATGGAAGCCCGATTATCTCCTTATTATTAGTTTTAGACCCCAAAATTCGGCGGGAAACGCCGAAATATGCTCTGCTCAATGTTGAAAGCGCCCTGAGCGCCGCAGCCCTGACCACTATTGTCAAACACCTCGCCCGACGCACCCGCCCCTTAGCCTATAACCCGGAGGTGCCACTCGCTTTAAAAATGGAGCAGGATGCTCGCGCGTCTTTTTTTTCCGGGCATACTTCCGTCACAGCGGCCTTGTCCTTTTCAACGGCAAAAATCTGGCAGGATCACCATCGCGGTTCCCGGTGGTCGCCTTTGGTGTGGGCAGGCGCGGTGGCGGTACCTGTTGCCACTGGTTTTTTGCGCATGAAAGCCGGCAAGCATTTCCCTTCTGATGTGGCAACCGGTTTGGTTATCGGAGCATTTTGCGGATGGGTGGTGCCGGAGCTGCATCGTTTACGATAAATTGCAAATCATCCATCAAATATAAGTAGTCCACAGTCGGACTGTGAACTATTCCCTCAAAAACTCCAATTCCAGGTGCCGGTCCAACCGGGCAATAGAAGATGGTTGCTGTATTTCCCGGTCATTTTGGCGGTGTTTTACCACATAATCCACGCCGCCGAGTATTTCACTGCTGATACCGCCAAAGGTTGGCGGAAAAGGTTCGTCCTTTCGGGCAGCGATGGAACTGACAATTGGTTTTCCGAAAGCTTCGATTAATGCAATACAAAATTCATCCGTAGTGACCCGTATAGCGGCTGACCCGTCAGCCGCTTTTACGGCCGGTGGCAGCCCGGCACTTCTATCATAAATAATGGTAATGGGGCGAAGATGAAACGTCAGCAGCGTTTCTATGCGCGGATGCACCCTTGGGGCATATTGTTTAAGCATTTCAATGGAAGCAACCAACACCACCTGCCCAACCGGATTTGGCTGCCCTTTCAGCGCATTCAGCCGGGCAATGGCCTCACTGTTAGTGGCATCACAACCAATAGCCCAAACGGTGTCAGTAGGATAGCAAATTAGTTTACCATTTTCTAAAAACTGTATGATTTCAGCAATATCGTCTCTTAGTAGATACATAACCCAACAAATTTCGTAAAATTTACGTTCTTTTAATAAAAAGATGCAAATTTCGCATTTCCTTTGCATTCCGCGAAACTATTTTGAATTTAAACATTTTAGACTACTTATTATGAAAAAAATTGTCTGCCATTTTACGGTAATTACAGCGCTGTTTTGTCTGTTTTCCCCGAATGTAAAGGCTATGCACATTATTGGTGGTGAAATCACCTATGAAATGTTGGATAGTGCTGCTGCTGGTATCCTTTATCGGTTTACCATGAAAATTTACCGGGATTGTAATGGCGGCGGTGCCCCTTTTGATACGAGGGCGAATATCGCGATTTACCGGGGTACGATCAATTCCAATATTTTAATAACAAATTTTGCAACTGATCCGCCTTCACAAAGCGGTGTTCAGGCAGAAAAGCCGGAATGTATTGCTGAAATTCCGCCAGTGTGCGTTGAGCAGGCTGTTTACACCTTTGAAAGAAGGCTCCCTGTATCTGCGGAGACTTATTATGTGGTCTATCAGCGCTGTTGTCGGAATGTAACCATCAATAATGTGTTAACGCCGGGTGATATTGGTGCTACCTATTTTGTGGAAATTACCGGTGTTGCTCAAAAATACGGCAATAACAGCCCGGTATTCAAGAAATTTCCGCCATCCATTATTTGCAGCAACTATCCTTTGATGTTTGACCATTCGGCTATTGATAAGGATGGAGATTTATTGGTGTACAGTTTCTGTTCTCCATACACCGGGGGCGGTAAGATTTTGAGTGGTTCGGGCGCTTCTTCCTGCGATGGTGCCGTACCCAACCCTCCCTGTTCTCCCCCTTTTGAGGAGGTCTCTTTTGTAAACGGTTACAATGCCCAGTCTCCGGCCGGTGGTGCACCAAGGGTAATGATCAATCCGGGTTCCGGCATGATAACGGGTACACCCAACAAATTAGGACAATTTGTAGTGGGCGTTTGTGTTCAGGAATTTCGAAATGGTGAATTACTTTCTACCCTCAGGCGCGATTTTCAATTCAATGTGGCCAATTGTAAACCAACCGTCGTAGCAGATATTGAGGAAGATTCGTTGGCTGGACCGCGCCAATACCTCATCACTTCTTGTGGCAGCAATACCGTGACGTTTGTCAATCAAAGCCGTGATCGGTCAAAAATTACTTTTTTTGAATGGCAATTTAACATTAAAGGTACCGAATACAAAGATAGTCAAAACTGGGATGCTACCATTAAATTTCCCGATACCGGGCTTTATAAGGGTCGTTTGTTGCTCAATCCTGGTTCTCCCTGCAGTGATACTGCGTATATCGCGGTCAATGTTTTCCCTAAAGTTCACTCCGATTTTTCTTATTTATTTGATACCTGTACCGTAGGGCCGGTTAGTTTTAAGGAAAAAGCAACGGGTATTGCCGGTATTAAAAATTGGCGCTGGACCTTTGGCGCGACTGCTGGCCTTTCTAATGAGTTGAATCCAAATTACCAGTACAGCAAGTCGGGTTTATATTCGGTAATACTGCGGGTGACTGACCAGAATAACTGCAAAGACGATACCACCCAGGTCGTTGGCTGGTATCCTGCTCCGACCTTGGTACTGATTGAGCCGAGTACTTTTTCCGGGTGCGCTCCGGCAGATGTTTTTTTTAAAAATTTGTCTGCCCCTATTGACAGTACGTACAAAATATTATGGAGTTTTGGCGATGGCACCACGGCGAAGAATATCATCAGCCCCACACACCGATATGAAAAGCCAGGTCTGTATGATGTGGGCATTGCTATCACCTCGCCGTATGAGTGTTTTATTAGCGATACTTTCCCCAATTTAATCAGGATGGATGTGACACCGACCGCCGACTTTGCATTTGATCCCGATTCCATGTTGTCCAACCTAAACAATCGGCTACAGTTTATTGATCGTTCAATTGACGCTTTCCGCTGGGAATGGTTGTTGGGCAGAAACGGGAAAAGCACCCTTCAAAATCCGGTTTACACCTTTCCGGATACCGGAAAAACAACCGTGCGGCTCATCGTATCGCATCCGGGGGGCTGTCGCGATACGCTCCTCAAAATTTTGGATATACGACCGGAAATCCGCTGGTTTATGCCCAATGCATTTACCCCCAATGGAGATGGTACGAATGAAGCCTTCTTAGGCAGGGGAATGCTTTTTGGTGCCCGTAGTTTTAGTTTGTCCGTGTGGAACCGCTGGGGCGAACAGGTGTTTGAAAGTAATGACCCTGACACCGGATGGGATGGCCGCAGTAAAAATGGAAATGCTTCACCCGCCGGCGTGTATGTATATGTGGTGAAAATAACGGGGCCTCGTGGCGAACCCATGGAGTTTAAGGGTTATGCTACCTTAGTAAAATAAAAAGACCCTGTCAAATATTACTACATGACAGGGACAAAACAAAAAACAAACACTATGAACAAAAATAATTGACAATCAAAAAATAAATAATCCGTAAGAGTATGAATTATTTATCACAAACTTGGAGCAAAGGTAATCTACCAATTGGATAATGGCTATACATTTGCCAAATTTTTTTGCTATATTTAATGCTTTACCACAAATTTTTATCCATGTGTCGTTTACCCGTCTTTTTTATACTTCTGTTGATTACTGCCTGCGGAGATGCCGCCCAAAAAATAAAAGAGCGTTCTGATACCGCTTCCTCGAAATACAGCCCTGAAACCTCAACAAAACCCGATGGAATGGCTGTTTTTCGCAAGCATTGTGTGGTATGCCATGGTGCGGATGGGAAACTGGGGCTAAACGGGGCAAAAGACCTGACGGTAAGCCCTCGCCCGAAAGCAGCGCGAATAGAGATCATCACCAATGGCAAAAACCTGATGACACCATTTGGTAAGATACTCCAACCGGAAGAAATTGAAGCAGTAGCAGATTACACCTTATCCTTAAAATCCAATCCCCAATAAAAAACATACGTCTTCTCATGCAGCAAACAACAATTAAAGGAATAGTCTCGGTAGCAGGTATTGGGCTACATACTGGTCGGTATGTAACGCTCACCTTCAAGCCTGCTCCTGTAAATCATGGCTATCGGTTTCAACGTATTGATCTACCGGAACAACCCGTAGTGCCTGCGGATGTAAAATGGGTCGTCTCCACCAACAGAGGTACTACGTTAAAAAGTGGTGAAGCCCAGGTATCTACCGTTGAACACGTACTTTCCGCGCTAACCGGGCTGGGGGTAGACAATGTGCTGATGGAAATTGACGGCCCCGAAATGCCTATTATGGATGGAACTTCTATGCCATTTGTGGGAGCACTTCAACATATCGGCTTGGAAGTATTGGAAGCCGAACGCGATTATTTTATTGTAACAGAGCCTATCTCTTACAAAGACGAAGTGACCGGCACAGAGTTGTTGGCGCTTCCTGCCGATGATTTTGAGGTAACGGTTATGATTGATTTTAATTCCAAAGTTTTGGGACAGCAGTTTGCTGCTTTACATTCGTTATCTGATTATGTGGAAGCCATAGCGCCGTGTCGCACGTTTGTATTTGTGCATGAATTAGAAAAACTCTTAGACATGGGATTGATTAAGGGCGGAGATTTGGAAAATGCCATTGTGATTGCTGATCGTCGAATGGAAGCGGAAGAGTTGGAGGTTTTGGCAAAAAAAATGAACAAACCTGCTATCAAAATTGACTCGGAAGGCGTTTTAAATACCGTTAAATTGCGTTTTCAAAATGAACCCGCCCGCCATAAACTCTTAGATGTTATCGGCGATCTGGCGTTGATTGGCAAACCCATTCGGGGTAAAATTGTGGCAACAAAACCCGGCCACACCGCCAATGTGGAATTTGCCAAAATTTTAAAAAAACAACTGACAGAGAAACGACGTTTGATGGGTATACCCAGAATTGATCCTGATAAAATTCCGGTTTACGATACGGTTCAAATTATGGACTTACTTCCGCACCGTGTCCCTTTTCTTTTGGTGGATAAAATCACAGAAATTACAGAAACAATGGTGGTCGGAGTAAAAAATATTACCATGAATGAACCGTTTTTTCAGGGACATTTCCCCGGAAATCCGGTATTCCCGGGGGTGCTCCAAATAGAAGCCATGGCGCAAACAGGTGGTATTTTAGCTTTACACAACCAACCCGACAAAGGCAACTGGGACACCTATTTTCTCAAAATTGATAATGCCAGGTTTAAAGCTAAAGTATCACCGGGCGATACACTTATTTTAAAATTAGAATTAATAGAACCGATACGCCGTGGCATTGTTCACATGCAAGCCACTGGCTATGTAGGCAGCAAAATAGTTTCAGAAGCGGAGTTAACCGCTCAAATTGTTAGGAGAAATAAGGATATTTGAGTTGGTTATCAAATTATAAAACCAACAAATGATGAGTTCCCTCCGAAAAGTCTGGAGTGTCATTTTGAAACGGCTATTTGGCCATAAAACATCGAAAATTTTACATTTTTTTGATGTTTTTAGTGCGCCCAGTCTTTATTTTGGAGTGAAAAACCATAAAAAAACGATGGTTTCGCCTTTTCGGAGGGTACCTAATCATAGTATCCTCAAATCAACAAATCCTCAAATCAACAAATACTCAAATCAACAAATCCTATTGATACTCAGGTATCTCATCAAACAGCGATATCAATGAATTTACGCGATATACACCCCGATGCAAAAATTGGCAACAATGTGACAATCGGAGCATTTACCACGATTGAAGCGGATACCGTAATAGGTGATAATTGCTGGATTGGACCTAATGTGACCATTTTTAATGGTGCCAGAATAGGCAATAATTGTCAAATTTTTCCCGGTGCAGTGATTAGTGCTGTTCCACAAGACCTTAAATATGCGGGGGAATATACCACGGTAGAAATTGGCAATCACGTCATTATCAGGGAATGTTGCACCCTCAACAGGGGCACAAAAGATGCCTGGAAAACCGCCGTGGGCGACCATTGCCTGCTCATGGCGTACGTACATATTGCACACGATTGCATCATCGGGAAAGGGTGTATTTTGGCCAATAATACCACCTTGGCCGGCCATATCGAAGTAGAAGATTACGCCCGATTGGGTGGCATGACCGCTGTACACCAATTTGTGCGCATTGGCGGCAATGTCATGATTGGCGGCGGCTCTTTGGTGCGAAAGGATGTACCGCCCTTCGTAATGGCAGCCCGTGAACCCCTCTCCTACGCGGGCATCAACAGAGTGGGTTTAAAACGCGCCAAACTCGCTACAGAAGAAATTCACCACATAGAAGATATTTACAGGATTCTGTTTGTGCGTGGGTACAGCACCAATAAAGCATTGACACTCATAGAAACACAAATTGACCCTTCCCCTTTCCGAGATCGGATTGTGACTTTTGTGAAAGACGCTAAACGGGGGTTGATGAAGGGGTTTAGGGCGTGAGGAGGGGCACCCACTGCATGAGATGCGCTTGCGCAAAGCATTAAAACCGGCTATTTGATCCACTAACAAGATGGCCGTTTTTTTATTCATTCTCCATTACTTACCGTATCTTTGCCGCATGGAAACGGAATTTAATACGGAAGGAGCCTGCAACCCGTAACTACACTACATGGCAGATGTGTCCGGCAAATTTCTGGCGGTATTGCGTTTGGTGGAAAAAGGAAAATATTTTACCATCAATCGCCCACGGCAGTATGGAAAAACGACCATGCTGTTTCAGATATTCGACGTCCTCCAACACGATGGCAATTATTTGCCCCTTTCCATTAGTTTTGAGGGCGTGGGTGACCTCGTTTTTCAAGATGAGGTTTGTTTTGCCAAACGTTTTTTAATCTGGTTGGCCGATGAAGCCCGTTTTGCCGACACAGAGTTGGCCGATTGGATCGTGCGGCAATCCGAACAATGCGACGGCTTCGAGACGCTGTCCAAAATGATCACGGCCTTGGTGGAAAAATGCGGCAAAAAAATGGTACTCCTCATTGACGAAGTGGATAAAAGCAGCAACAACCAACTCTTCCTCGGTTTTTTGGGTATGTTGCGCAACAAATATTTGGTTCGCCAAAAGTCAAAAACCTTCCACTCCGTTGTCCTCACCGGCATCCACGACGTAAAAAGCCTCAAACTCAAAATTAGCCCCGAAAGCGAACGGAAACTAAACTCGCCCTGGAACATCGCCGCCGATTTTGAGGTGGATATGAACCTCCAGCCCGCTGAAATACAACCTATGCTGGCCGAATACGCCCAAGACCGGAGCGTATTAGTGGACGCTCCCGCCGTGGCTGAACGCCTGTTTTATTACACCTCCGGCTACCCCTTCCTCGTCAGCAAACTTTGCAAAATATTTGACGAAAAGATGCTGCCTGAAAAAACTGAAAAAATCTGGACCACCGGGGATGTGGATACAGCCGCCCGGCAACTCATCGGAGAAAACAATACCAACTTCGACGAACGCTCCAAAAACTTAGACAATAATGCCGAACTCTATGCGCTCACCCAAACTATTGCCATTGAAGGTAAGAACTATCCCTTTGAACCCAATGACTCCGTTGCGACGCTCGGTCTCCTGTATGGCATCTTTGCCAAACGAAACGGTTTAGCCATCCACAACCGGATTTATCAGGAAGTCATTGTCAATAAAATGAGCTTCCGCATGATGCGCGAAAACACACAACTCTTAGACCGCTACGATGCACGCTTCCAGTTGCCCGGAAACCAATTGGATACCCACGGTATGCTGCGAAAATTTCAGGAACTCATGCGGACTGAAAACAGCGAAAAAGACCGTGATTTCCTCGAACGACAGGGCCGATTAGTCTTTTTGGCTTTCCTAAAACCCGTCCTAAACGGTCACGGTCACGCTTTCAAAGAACCACAAACCTCGGAAGAGCGCCGTTTAGACCTGATCATCACTTACTATCAACACCAATACCTCATCGAACTGAAACTGTGGCGCGGCCGGGCTGCCCATCAGCGCGGCCTCGACCAATTGGCTGATTATTTAGACCGCCTTGGCCTCGAAGCAGGTGCACTCCTCATATTTGACCACAGCAAGGTGAAAAAAGAATGGAAGGAGCAGGAGATCGTACACAACGGAAAACGAATTTTTGCCGTGTGGGCGTGAGAAACCGTTTTAAAACCGTTTTTGAGGAGTAAGACATTTAACCGCCACTTTGAACGTTATCAAGGCAATTATCGGTTATGCATTCGCACAGCTGCTCCGCATACCCCGGTGCTAATAACGCCCCCTTGGTGCCCAACCCATTGAGCATCCACACAGCCGGATTCAACGGGGAGTTCAAGAGAAACGGCCGCCGGTCTTTATTGGTGGGCCGCACCGCAGCTAATTGTTTTTCCACCATAAAGGGGACAGACAACATTTCCCGAAGGTGTTCCAGCAATATCTGCTGTTGTGTTTCGGCAGGGTTTTCATCCGGGTAATTCCATTCAAAAGTAGCCCCGCACCAAAACAGCCCTTTTCCCAGCGGAACCAAGGTCATGGTTTTTTTTAGCATTTCACCGATTTGTGCTGCTAAAGGGTGGTCAATGCGCACAATACACGCTTCTCCTTTGGCTAATTGCCACGGTAAATCAGGAAAAAAAGGATTGCCGACAGCCCGATGGCCTTCACAAAAAACAATCCGATCAAAGGTTTTGAGCAAGGACTCCACCTGATGGTAGGGCACGGTTTCTGCCAGCCATTGCCCCCACGAGCGTGATTCTTGCCGGAGAGCGTGCAACAGGGGCGCAAAATCCACGCGGGCGGCCTGGTGTATCCACCCATAGCGGTATCCGGAATGCAGCAGCTGCGGCCAGGCACCGGGATCGGCACATTCACTTAACAGGCCCGTGTATTCCTTCTGCGCACACCGGGCCGACCAGTCATTGGCTTCTTCTATACTGCTCAATAGCCGCAAAATGGGCTTTTCATGCCAAATAACAATACCGTATTCCTGCTCAATTTTTTGGTATGTTTCTTTGGCAATAGAGAAAAATTCGTCAAAACGCCAGGACTTCACGTAGCGCTTACCCGTAATAGGATTGACAATACCCGCCGCTATGGAGGAAGCCGTATTCAGCGTTTCGGCGGTGTCCGCTACCCAAACATCCGCCCCGCGCCGCCGCAGTGCCCGAGCCACCAACACGCCTGCCAATCCCTGACCAATCACTAAAATATTCATATTCATATAGCGGCAAAGTTCAAAATAGTTCTTACCTTTCCGGCCATTTTGAAGATATTTATTTCATTGTTAATTAATTTATTCCCGTTCCATCCTATGCTTATTCTCAGTGCCTACACCGTTGCTTCAGGTGATACCCTGTTCGCCATTGCCCGCCGTTTTAACATGTCGGTGGATGAAATAAAAACTTTAAATGGCCTGAAAACCAATGATTTAAGAGTAGGGCAAACCCTAAAGGTGAAATCATCATCGGGCACAGCTCCTGCTCCAACTACCCCCAATCGGCCCTCATGGCCAACGGCTCCAACCACGCCAACGGTATCGACAACACCCGCCAATACGGGCAATGCCGTGTTGAATGCACGGCAGCAGTTTTTATTAGATACCCGCCTGGAGGGCGATTATCGGCGCCATTTTCTGACGGTACCGCTCCCCAACGGCGGCTCTGTCGTGGCCATTATGCGCGACAACCTCAACAATACACCGCACATGGTGTATCCCCGGGGCGTTATGTACGCCGGGCAGTCGCTGTTGGAGCTGGATTTGGCCACTATACAGTCCGTCGGCCTCACTGCACAACAAGCCCGCGCCTTGCAATATGTTTCTACCCATGAGGGCAAATTTGATGCCATCAACAGTTACGACCGTGGCATTTTTTCTTACGGATTTATCCAATTTGTTGGCGCTCAGGCGCATGGAGCCAGCCTCAACAAGGTACTGCTCAGCATGAAGGCCAACGCGCCCTCGCTTTTCCAGCGCATTTTTCAGCGAACGGGTATTGATGCCGAGGGCGGCACCCTGACGGTCATCAATGATGCGGGGCGGAAACTGAGTGGCGATCCGGCTTGGCTGTATCTTCAGGAAAATGTCCGGCTCAACGGCGCTTTTATCGCAGCGGGGTTTGAACCGCTTTTGATACGGGAACAATTGCGCATGGCCAATGAATTGTACGTGCAGCCGGCACTCAATTTCAGGTTGGATGTCCCTGTGGGCGGCACCCGGCTCCGAGTGGCAAGGGTACGCGATGTTTTTCGTTCGGAAGGGGCTATCACTGCCCTGATTGCGCTGTGTATCAATCAGGGCATCGGCGGTATGACCACCATCGCAGGCAATGCTACCGGAGTGGTAGCAGCGAGATCGGGATTGACCACCTTGCCAGCCTTGGCAAGGGTAAACGAACGGCAGGTGATGGAGCAAATCGCGTTTTCCAGCACCGACGAACGGGTAAAAAACCGGGTGAACGGGGTGTTGATGTCGGGGTTAAGTTTCGAAAAATAGTCCACAGTCTGACAGTCCACAGTCTGACAGTCGGCGGTCTGACAGTCCACAGTCGGCAGTCTGACAGTCCACAGTCTGACAGTCGGCGGTCTGATAGTCCACAGTCTGACAGTCGGCGGTCTGATAGTCCACAGTCTGACAGTCGGCGGTCTGACAGTCCACAGTCGGCAGTCTGACAGTCAGCAGTCGGCAGTCCGCAGCTTGACAGTCCGCAGTCAGTCCGACATTTGATGGCCTGCTAACAGGCGCTAATGATACTTTGTTACTTTGAAAAACAGCATCAGGGGCCACCCAATTGCCAAAGAGAAGGAGCTGGTGCCGCGTCCAGTAAATAACGCACCGTTTTGCGGCCTTATTTCTCGCTCCATTTCGTTATTCGTCGGTTAAAATGTCCCGCATTTCGCCCTCCTCATGCCTAATGGAGCAAAAAATAGGTCTCGCTAATCTGCACGCCATTTACTGGACGCAGCACTAGTTTAGCCATTAGAAAGGGGCTTTTTTCGTTGCCTTCAGCGCATACAACATCGGAATTTTCTGGTAGAGGTGTTTGATCCTAAATTTTTGAGGCGCTATTTCTTCCGTTTCATTAAAACAGTTGTAATGGGGGTAATCAAATTCATCAAATGAGTTAATTCCAAGCCCCTGTTGTATCAGGCTGTTGAGTACTTCGTTAAGCCCGTGGTTCCAGGTAACGGATGTTGGGGTTATGGGCGCATTTCGGTCGGCATAAGTCCCGGTGGCGGTTTCTATAATGGCATCTGCCTTGAAATAAGAATAGGCAATTTCCTTAAAATCATCATCAAACATCCAAACTACCGGATGGAATTCAACAAAAACGAATCGGCCATTAGGTTTTAAAAACCGGGAAACAATAGCGGCCCATTTTTCGAGGTCGGGGAGCCAGCCGATGGCACCGTAAGTAGTAAAAACGAGGTCAAATTGTTGGTCCAGATGTTGCGGCAGGTCATACAGATCGCAACAAATAAATGTATCAACAAATCAATCCCCTCAATACCTTCTCCGGCGTAAACGGCGCATCAAATGCCATCGTCGCTGCCGGATTAAAGGCGCGTACCGCCTCGCGAATGGCAAAATAAGCGCCAATGCCGTACATCAGGGGTGGCTCGCCGACGGCTTTAGAGTTGAAAATAGCCAAATTAGGCCGTTCGGTTTCCAAAGGGTGTATGTCCAAAATTTTCGGGACGGAATAAATATCGGGTATTTTATAGGTGGAAAGTGCATTAGAGCGCAGCCGCCCGGAGGCATCATAGACCACTTCCTCCATCGTCATCCAGCCGATGCCCTGCACGATGCCGCCTTCTATTTGGCCATAATCAATGGCAGTATTCATGGTTTTGCCAAAATCGTGTACGGTTTTCACAAAGTCTACTTCGTAAATACCGCGCTGACAATCCACCGTTACCTGCACCACCGCAGTGCCATATACGTGGTAGGCAAAGGGATGTCCTTTGGCAGTGGCCCAGTCGAAATGTACGCCCGGCGTGGCATAGTGTGCGTGTTCACTCAGGCTCACCCGACGAAGCCACGCAGCATTCACCACTGTTTTCCAGTCTAAAGTAGTGGGTTGTTCTTTGTGGAAAACCACGCCATTTTGGAAAGTTAATTGATCTGTTTCGGCGATATTCATTTCGGCGGCAGCTACCTGTTTCAGGCGTTCTAAAATGGCCTGACAGGCCATCAAAGCAGCTTTCCCGTTCAGATCTGCGGTAGCAGAAGCCGCAGAGGGGGAAGTATTAGCAATGCGCAGGGTATTGGTGGGGTGTACTTTTACCTGTTCGGGCGCAATAGCAAAAGTTTGGGCCGCTACCTGCTGTATTTTGGTGTTCACTCCCTGCCCCATTTCCACGGCACCGGTAGAAACAGCCACCGAACCATCGGTATAGACGTGTACCAATGCCCGCGCCTGATTCATCGCGGTTTTGGTAAAGGAAATGCCAAAACATATTGGCATGAGGGCCAATCCGCGCTTTTTATGCCCGTTTTGAGCATTAAAATCAGTGACCTCAGACCTAATTTTTTCAAGATCAACGGTCTTTGACAGCTGATTCCACGTGTTTTTCGCCTCACTTTCTGCCAGTTGCCCGTACGGAAACGCTTCTCCGGTGCGGATCAGGTTTTTTTGTTGAATAGCGGCTGCGCTGGTTTGAAGTTGTTCAGCAACATGAGCAATGGCCGCTTCTATCACAAACATACCCTGTGGGCCGCCAAAGCCCCTAAAAGCCGTATTCGGCGGCAGGTTGGTTCGGCAGCTATACGCTACTGCTGTTACATTAGGGATAAAATACGCGTTGGTACAATGGAAAAGGGTGCGTTCTAATACCGCCGGCGATAAATCGGCAGCAGCTCCGGCATTTTGATAAAACGTCACCTGATATGCCATGATTTTCAGGTCTTTGTCCAATCCAATGGTGTAATCTGCCGAATACGGATGCCTTTTACCCGTCATACGCATATCTTCCATACGGCGCAGGCTGTATTTCACGGGGTGCTTGGTGAGTTGGGCTGCCACAGCACAAAGGGCGGCCCAGGTATTAGCCTGATCTTCTTTGCCGCCAAAACCACCGCCCAAGCGGCCAGTTTCCACTTCCACGAGGTGCATGGGCAAGCCGGTGACACGGGCAACGGCCCGCTGCACAGCAGTTGGCCCCTGCGTGGAAGAATATACTTTTAGGCCACCACCTTCCGCGGGCAATGCGTAGGCCCCCTGTGTTTCTATGTACAGGTGTTCCTGCCCGTTCACGTCGGCGCGACCGGAAAACACGTGCGCGCAAGCACTAAAAGCGGCCTCCGTATCACCGAGTTGGAATTTTTTGGGTGGAATGATCAATTCGTTTTTGGCCGCCGCAACCCGTGGATCCGTGATAATTTCCAGCGGCTCTATAGTGGCAGTAATGGATTGGGCGGCGGCGATGGCTGCCTCCGTTGTTTCCGCGACAACCAATGCGATGGGCATTCCCTGAAAATGTACGTGACCATCGGCCAACAGTGGTTCATCGGGAACGATACCGCCAATCTGGTTCTCTCCGCGCAGGTCTTTGGCCATAATAACCCGCACAACTCCTTTCATTTTTTCCGCAACGGAGCAGTCAATATCTTTTATAATACCATGTGCCACTGGCGAATCAAATACACAAGCAAACAAGGTGCCCTGAAGCAGGGGAATATCGTCTATATAAACAGATTCTCCGCGAACGTGGGAATGAGCATCGGTATTTTTCATACTGTTTGAAACATTTCGGTGAAATGGGCGTAAAATAACTGCCTCAATAACAATCGTTTATACTCGGAGCTGCCTCTTACATCAGAAATGGGGCTGATCTCCGACTGTATGATTTCATGGGCCGTGGGGAGCCATTCCCCGCGTTCATCCCTTATTTTTTCCCGCAAAAATTCGGAGGTACGTTTTAAATACAGCGGTATGGGTGCTACCCCGCCTGCCGATACGTGTGCTTCCACAATACTACCCTGCTCCATCTTTATAAAAATGGCGGTATTGACGGAGGCAATGTCCAAATAAGTGCGTTTGCAGATTTTTTCAAAATTGAAATAATAATCGCCCGTGGGCCGGGTGAAAACAATTTTTTCTATTACTTCTTCGGCGGTTTTATCTAATGTTTTATAGCCGAGATAAAAATCGCGCAGCTGTACTATCCTCGAAGCGGCGCTGCTGCGCAAGTGTAGTCGGGCATTCAGGGCCAGCAACCAGATCGTCAGGTCGCCAATGGGGGAGGCATTGGCTATGTTGCCTGCCAGCGTGGCCATATTGCGGATGGGCGTGGAGGACACCAATTTTAGGTGATCCCACAGCTGCGGGAAAAGTGCCTGTATTGGTGGGGATTCCATCAACTCCGTCACCGTCACTGCGGCGCCGATTTCAATTTGCCCGTTTATCTCCGTAATCCCTTGTAAAACAGGGTGGCTAAACAGGTTTTGAGCCGGCAAATGCGGCATTTCTTCGTGGCGTTGCACGTATAAATCGGTACCACCGCCGACAAAAACACCGAATTGGCCGGCGTGTAAGTCAGGTTTCACTGTGGCTTGTTGATCGGCTTCAATGGCGGCTAATTGTGCCGCAACAGTGGCGAAATAGGCCGGTACTATGCCCTTTTGGATGGCAAAAGAAAGCCGATTTTCTTCTTGGTTTTGGGCTACTAACTGACAGAGGCGGGCAGCAGCGCGTTCGATAGATTTGTAGCCGGTACAGCGGCAGATATTGCCGTCAATAGCGGCAATGGCGGCTTCGTTTAGGTTTGATTTTTCCGAAGGCTGGTGTCTGTCCATGCAAAATCCGGTTAAAGACATCACAAAACCGACCGTGCAAAACCCACATTGGGTACCGTTTTCATCCACCATAGCCTGTTGAACGGCCGTCAATGATCCGTCGGCGGCATTAATACCTTCCACCGTTACAATATGTTTTCCCTGTGTATTGGCCATAGGCATCAGGCAGGAAGTCATGGAGCGATATGTCACCGTGGCATCGGTCAGTGTACCGACCAAAATGGTACAGGCTCCGCAATCTCCTTCTCTACATCCGCTTTTAGTACCCATCAAGTGTTGATGGTATCGAATAAAATCCAACAGGGTACCTCCGGGAGTATAGTCTGTCCTTATTTTTTTATCATTTAACAAAAAAGTGACCATAAGCACTGGCGGTGAAAGTGTATAAAATGCTTTTATTGTTCGCTTATGGACGCAAAGGTAGGAAAAATTAGCGCATCAGAGCCATCACGGCAGGAAAGAATAGCAGCTATTTTGCTCCCTGTAAAGCGGGGCGGTTTTGGTGCCCTTCCCCGGCCACTTTTGGCCGGGGAAGGGCATCTAATATATCTCATGAAAGAAATTCAATGGTGGGTCAAACGGTAGAGCGGGGCGGTTTTGGTGCCCTTCCCCTGCCGCTTTTGGCCGGGGAAGGGCATCTAATATATATCTCATGAAAGAAATTCAATGGTGGATCAAACGGTAAAGCGGGGCGGTTTTGGTGCCCTTCCCCGGCCACTTTTGGCCGGGGAAGGGCATCTAATATATCTCATGAAAGAAATTCAATGGTGGATCAAACGGTAAAGCGGGGCGGTTTTGGTGCCCTTCCCCGGCCACTTTTGGCCGGGGAAGGGCATCTAATATATATCTCATGAAAGAAATTCAATGGTGGATCAAACGGTAAAGCGGGGCGGTTTTGGTGCCCTTCCCCGGCCGCTTTTGGCCGGGGAAGGGCATCTAATATATATCTCATGAAAGAAATTCAATCAGAACCCTGATACTTTTAAACTCCAACCACGTCAAGTCCGGTGATGTTGGCATCAAAAGATGGGTTATTTGTTTTGCAGGTGGCGGTGGTGGCGGAGAAAATGTTATTTTGCATGACCTTAAATTTTTATGTCGTATCGTTTTTTTGATAGGACAAAGGTCAGGCGGTACGCATCCCTGGCTTAGGACATAAAACGGGATTGGATAGTCCGGCGATTTGAAAAAAAAATTGATTTTTTATTATTTAACTAATTGTTTATCAATTAAATACAACAAATGCCGCCCCTCGGTCTTTCCCGGGAGACGGCACTTGCCAAGTCATGAATAGTATTCTTTGGTTACTTCTATCAGTGGGTTTTAATCATTTTTCGTGTCTCTGACACTTTATCTGTTTCTACTTTGTAATAAAGCAGACTCACATCAGGTATGTTTTGCAGTTCTCCACCTTCTAAGGTAAAGTGGTTATATCCAACCGGGAAGTTCCCTTCCTCACGATATACTTCCTTTCCGCTTTCATCATACACGCTCAGTGTTACCTTAGTTGTCTCTCCTGACGGCATCTTTTCTTTTCCCGGCAGATAAAACCCGATCACGGTTTGGTTGGCAAAAGGATTCGGTTGGTTCTGGTACAATTCAAAACCTAAACCAGCGACAGATAATAAAGCACCTTGTTCGTCTTTAAAGCGCAACGCTACTTCCAATACTTCTAATTTTTCGTCACCCGGTGATTTACGGTATGCTTCTGCTGTGGTGATTCGGCCAGATAATGAAAGCATTTGGCTTAATTTACCTGATTTTTTAGCCCTAAACCTCAGATGAAAATTGCCATTGACAGGGCTGTTGTAAGAAGTCGTTAGCGCATTTGCATCCTTGAAGACTCCAAAATTCTCCATACTCATACTTTTGCCGGGCAATATTTCTTCTAACTCCAGGCCAGGATGCAGCAGGGTGAATTGATAACCTTCAGCGGGTTCTTCAGCATTGAAAGCCACTTCCGTTGTTTCTCCTGCTTTTAGTAGTACATCCGTCACTTCGAAGTAAAGCGTACCAGCACTGCGGTCTTCCGAAGCCATCAGGTTATTGGCCAAAGCGGTACCATTCAGGTCGCCCACTTTAATGGACACAAAGTCTTCATCCATTTTACTCTGCTGAACATTTGCCACCACTTTGCTTTCCGGGAAATTAGTTTGGAAAGGGTTGTTTGGGTTGGGAAAAACAAATGATTTGTCCACAAAACGCCAGGAGGTAATATTGCTGTAATTTTCTGTAATCCCCAAAATCAATTTACGTATTTCTACTATATCTAATGTTGTTACGGTTTTGCTATTGTTTGCATCTGCTGCTATAATTTTATAGGGAGATGCCAATGGCTGGATACCGAGAATGTGTTTACTGATGAGGGTTAAGTCAAGTGTTGAAACCCCGTTCAATGGATTATCGTCGCGCAAAGGCGTCAAAGTGTAATCTGTTGATATAGGGATGGCATTGGAAAACATAAATTTACCCTGGGGGTCCGTCATATCCAGCATGGTGATAGGAACCACACTATTGGTCAGTTTTCCTTTTATCTGTATATTTGCTTCCTCTAACCCTGATCCTCCTTCGGTTTTGAGTATACCACCGATACTGGCTTTGGGGCCGCAAACATCCGCATTATCTTGAATCAGCACATAAGTGCGGCAAAAATCAGCATTACCGGCTTTGTCTTTGACCCAGATTTCCACTAATTGCAGTCCCAATTCGGTGCAATCAAAGGAAACCATTTGAATGGGATTGCCTTGTGCATCCACCGGGAACCCCGTACCTGTTCCTGATTTCCTGATACTAAAGACCAATAAATTCTTGGGTGTGCAATTATCCGTGGCACCTTCTATGAAAAAAGAGGCGAATAAGGGTACCATTCCCGTTGGCATGATATTAGTCGTCAGGCCGCTTCGGCAATAAATAGTGGGAGCCTTACAGTCTTTTATTTCAAACCCATATTCGCATACTTGTTCGTTTCCGCAACCGTCCTGTACAATCCATTTGATCTTGTGTTTTCCATACGGCAACTCCGGCGCGGTGTAACTATTGGGCGAGGCTGGTGTATTCCAGCTGACACAGGCCATTTTGGTACTGCCGGTTGTGGTGGTTCGGATACTGAATCTGCGTTTTGCATTGGGTACCACCGTTCGGTTGTCAAATTCTAAAGGCGTGCCACCTAAATAATTGGCGTTACCGGCGTTATTGTAATATACGATGCCGGCTGGCGGAGCGCTGACGCTGTTGATGACCGTTTCCATAGAGCCATTATTGTCTACATCCAAGAACAACAAATAACGGATACCTATATAGCCGCCGGAACAAGCATCAGTGGCGCTTATACACAAGTCTGTCGGGGCCTCACACAGGTCATTTGTTTTAAACATCGGGTCAAAAACCAACTTGTTATTCCACAGCTCCGGATGGTTGTCCGACAGGTCGCATATTTCTTTAGGAGATGGCGGGCATTCTATAACAGGTTTTTGTTTATCCAATATTTTTATGATTTGGGTATAGGTATAACAGTTCACATCCTCTCCCCAATATTGACTATAGTTTGTGGCAGACACGTCAGCAGGGTTCACTTTTACTACCGTAGATGCCCAGGGGCTGGGAGTCCCCGGTGCCGATACAATAGGGCCGGGCAAATTATTGGCATGGTTGGATATGGCATTTGGGTTCGGGTTAGGAACGTATCGACATCCCAGATTTGGGTTGTAAGAACACCAATTTATGATGGTCCAATGCCTTTCTATTTTATAACACGCATCGGGCACCACCGTAAAAGTATCATCTTTGAAAGCGGTGGCGAGCAATCCGCAATGTTCGCCAAAAAATTCTGGTTTACCAAACACCCCGGTTCCATCACACGTTGTGACCATTTTATCGTCGGGGAATTTTATAAAATATCTTTGCTGAGTATTGACAACAACTTGTTGCGTGCAAGTATTGCTCTGTCCTTTACAGTCAAAGGCACGGAAAGTGCGGAGGATAGTACCACGGTTACAGAGTGTATCAAACTGATTATAGTTAACTGCTTTAGTAATCGTATCTAAGCAGCAATTGTCAGCGGCGCTGGCCATACCATAAGCCCACAGGCTTGGGTCAAAATTGGCACAATCCACGGTAACATTGGGCGGCGGCACACATACCGGCCTCAGTTTATCATCTACATACACCTGTACTTCACATTCATTGGAGTGTTTTATTTCATAATCGAGTGTTACCTCTCCCAATGGCACGGCTACATCATATACCCTTAGTATAACTATTACCGTATCCCCAACGTCTTCGCAGCAAAATTTAGCCTGGTCATGAAAGCGGTCATATCGCTGGCAGCTATCCTGAAATTGTCGCCGCACCTTGAAGTACACCTTGCCGCAGTTATCGTACGATCCGTCGTCAAAAGTAGTAGCATTCACCCGGCTCATCCCGTCAATGCCTAAGGAGACCTGCGTAATCTCATCGCAGGCTACTACGGGAGGTATCAAATCTTCTACCGTGGCATTGAAAGCGCAATATGCGATCTGTCCGCAGGCATCCGTAGCAGTATAAACCACCCGGTGTTTGCCTACCGGAAGGCAGGGGGAAGTACACTTAAAAGTTGCCAGCGTATCAGAAATATTCAAGTTATTGCCCGGGAAATTGGTTAATGTTGCAGGACATGTATATTGTGCCGTGGTATCGCCAGTGACGGGGTCAATGGTGTATACATTAGCGACGACACTTTGTACTTTAGAGCAACTATCGCTCACAATTACGTTGGGTAACCCCATATTGGTGCAACAACTCAATAGTGCTGTACTGACGGTCATATCAACAGGACATTGAAAAGTTGGACCCGAAAAATCGCGCACCTGAATAATCTGGCGTACGATGAGCGGATTCGGATTGGGCAACAGGGGGGTAGTAGGGTTGCAAAAATCAAAGATTTGCCAGGAACGGATGATGTTGTAGGTACCCGTGCAAGAAGGGGCAATTTGATCGGTATAAATGACACTCAATTCACAATACCCTACATCATTGGGGTTCAAGTTGAATCGGCGGCCAAACTGGGTTACATAAGGTGTGCCGGTAGCAGCCGGGGTGGTGACAGGGTTGCGGCACGACACAGAAACTTCCACCGGAAACTGCACCTCGCTCAGTTGGATGCGTTTGAAATAAATATATTGCGTACAATTTTTCTTGTTTCCACTGGCATCCGTTGCGGTCCAAGTTCGCCGGATGTAAGCACTAATGCCAGCTATTCCATTGATGGTGCCACCACAGAGTACATCTGTCCAGACATCTGTATAGCCCAGCGTAACTGCGCTGCAGTTGTCCGTCGCCGTCGGGTAAGCACCCGGAATATTGAGTGTGTTTTTCAGGTACTCGGGAGAAAAGGAGGTGATGGCGCAATTCAGCGTTAAATCCTGACAGGTGAGGGTTGGTTCTATGCGATCCACTATCTTAGCATTAACAAAACAGAAATTCCAGTTGCACTGGTCGGTCACTTTTACCCGCAATGTCTTATTCACGTATTGGCTGGTCACTATATTCCCAATGGCTTGGCCGGTAGGAGTAAAAATATTGACAGAGTACAACTCTTCCGGTATATCACCTTCCAGCACATCATCGGGTGTCACTAATGCCGAACAATCACTGCCCAACGCAATTTCTACCTCATCGTTACAAATCAAACCGTCTGTATCATAAAAATTGATGACAACCTGATCTGATTGGGAATTACATGCTCCCGGCGGATCATTGGTAATAAGGGAAAAAGAAATAAGGCCTTCATGGCCCGGAGGCGGGGTGTACACGGTCTGCAAGGAGGCATTATTAGGGGAAAAACTACCACCCGTTACAGCAGCGTGCCAAGATGCGCTGGTGGCGCTACCGCCAATGCTACCATTCAACGTAGCGGTTGCGCCTTCGCAAACATAGCGGTCAGGGCCGGCATTCACGGTGGCAGGGAGGTCAACCAATACGTTCAAAGAGGCGGTACCTGTCATGCCGCTAAAATCCGTTACCGTTAAGCCATAAATGCCCGCATGGGCTGGCACGATATTGGGGCGATTTACATTTTCCTGCGTTGCGGAAAAACCGGCAGGGCCGTTCCACAGAAAGGTGTAAGGAGCCGTACCTCCCCCGTAACCGGCGCTCATTGTTAAAAAACTGCCCGAACAAACGGGGGCATTGGAGTTGATGGTAACGTTTAGTGCCAATAAAGTACTGTGCGGGTAATCTGCTTCCGGATTATCCGCTATTTTAGCAAACAACAGCAAGAGTACAGGCAAAAAAAAGGAAAACAGGCGGTGGCCTGATACGCGTGAAAACGGGAAATTCATGACTTGAAAAAAGATTATATGAAAAATGAAAAAACTAGGAACGAGTAAACAAAAAGTTATTATTTACTCGTTCCTTGCTACGATTATGTACAATGGAACTTGATCAAAAAATGTCCGTTAAACTGTTCTAAAGCGTAAGAGCCAGCTTTAAGGAATTTCTTTTTAAGTCCTAATGATTCTATGAATATTGGAGGAATCCGAAATGATTCTTTGAGTGTCAATTGTTCATTTCGGAACTGCGTGCGGAGTATCCGGGCGCACAACAACTCCTGCCTAAACACCAGCGCAAGACATTGCCCGTCTCGTGTCGGCATCAAAAAAGCCTTGTTGTGCCGACAACTGCGCGGAGTGTCGGCCTCCACCGCGCTGTAGCCCACGAGTTTGCAAATACCGGTACCCCGGCAATCCATTCTCGGCGATCCGAAGACCACCTCGCAAGACAATAGTTTTTCTGTGCAGAATTCTGCGAAATCACTGGTCCAGGCTTTGGGAGATATGACCAACCCCCTTACCGGTTGGGCAATACGCGTGTAGAGCATTCTTTCCATAATGTGTTATGTTTAATAAGTGACTGATTGTTTTGACAGGACAAAGGTGCGGCGAATCGCCAGCAGGGGTAAGGACAAAAAACAGGGGCTGATAATCCGACTATTTCATCATCAGTATATATTTTTTTAACTTAAAATACTGATTTTCAATATTTTATAAAAAACATCAATACAATTTTATCGTCTAAATAAAATAATTAAAAATGGAACAAAATATTTTTAAAACCCTGAAAATCAATATGTTATCTAATAATTCATTATTTTTCTGCCACAGCCATACAAGCAGCAGAAAAATCTTTTTTACAGCCAAATACCGCAAAAAAAAGCCCGGACACCTGTAAGCGTCCGGGCTGCTACCCTGTAGGTAGTGATGCGTTATTAATCATGAATTTTTAACAGTAGGGCTGTTAACTGCCCATTATTGGCTGGCAAACTACTCCATCTGGAAGCGCCGCTTGCGCCAATCACTGTGCCTCTTCTGTGGATACAATTGTTTGGGTACTGCTGCTAATTGCGAGTCGCTTGAATTTTTGCAATTTCAAATTCAACGTATTCACAATCATTCCCCAAAGGTCTTCATAAGGGACAATTTCTATTTCGTGTGCCTGCCGGGCCGCTTCCAGTGGGGTGGCGATGAGCATTTTTTGGTACCGTTCCGTTTTGCGGATGACGCCTTCCCGATGGAAAGATGCTAAGGGCAGCACCAGCAGCATTTTAATAAAACAGTTGCTGCGGTAGGTATCGTGTCGGTTGAGATAACGCGTGCAATATTTTTCAATAGCATCAATACGCTCTACCGTTTGATCGTAGTTTTTATCCACCAAGGTTGGCATAATAACGTTCTGCTTTACTCTCCATCAGCCACACTTTTTCGTACCAATCATACTGCTCACAGATTTGCTCATATTTCTTTATGTCGCCCTCTATCACGCTGTATTGCAAACGCAGTACCCTAAGGATGTCCAATGTCAACTCGGTAAATTCAAAACGGATAGTATGCCGCAACAATCGTTCAGCCAGATCAATGCCGGATATTTTTGCGTTTCGGGTAAGCAGCACCATGATAACCGCCCATCGTTTCTGACAGTCATAATACGCTTTTTGCCGACCCGAGTAATTGTTGTCTTTAAAATCAAGCAGGAAAAATGTGTTGACTAAACGGTCTTTCAGATCACTTTTCAGGTTGGCAATGTATGCACCATCTCCCTTCCCATCCGAAAAAAAGGACTTTGCATCATCGTCTGTTTTTATGCGACCATCTACAAGGGCTTCATACAAGCGTTCCATCTTGGATCCCTGTTCAATAATATATTGGAAAACACCGCTGTTTTTTAGTTTGGTAGTATCAAGTAGGTTTATGATTTCGATTATATCACGCATTGGCCAGACTTAGACTAATGTATAGTTAAAAAATTGTTGTCAGGTACTGATAATGCATGACAACCGAAGGCAGATTAAACAAATGCGCAAAATTAATAATTTATTTATATACACAAAAAAAAATATAATTTATTTACTCGTTCCTCCCTTCTTTGAGCACTTCTATCAGTTTTACCGTTGCTTTTCCCCGGTGGCTAATCGCATTTTTCAGGTCATCGCCCATTTCGGCAAAAGTATGCTCGTAACCCTCCGGGATAAACACCGGATCATAACCAAAGCCGCCGTTTCCGCTTTTTTGGGTGGCAATATAGCCTTCGCAAATGCCTTCTAAGAGCAGGATTTCCGCTCCGCGCAACAAGGCGATAATCGTCCGAAATCGGGCTTTTCTATTTTCCTGACCCGAAAGATTTTCCAGCAACAATTGAATATTGGCCTCAGGATCACGGGCATCACCGGCATAACGCGCCGTGTGGACACCCGGAGCACCCTGCAAAGCCGTTACTTCCAGGCCGGTATCTTCCGAAAAACAATCATAACCGAATTTATTTTTTACATACCGCGCTTTAAGCAAGGCATTGCCTTCCAGCGTATCCTCAGTTTCTTCAATATCTTCGGTACAGCCAATGTCTTTCAGGGTTTTTACCTGAAATCCCGGCCCGAGAATTTGTTCGACTTCCTGTGCTTTGTGGGGGTTGTTGGTGGCAAAAACAAGTATTTGCATGTGTTCGATTTGTTGATGCGTTGATCTGTTGATGCGACCTGGGTCAAATCAACTATTTAAGTAGGTAAATAGAAATAATCGTAGTTTTGAATTTCATTAATTACCTTATTATCAATAGTTTGTGAGACTATGGACTGCCGACTATTGACTGTGGACTACTTATTTAGCCGTATCCGTTACCATATCACGTGCTTTTTCCAGCACCCGCTTGAGGTGATCAATATCCTGCGTCAGTATTTTAAGGTTTTTTTCAAAACTATCCTGCGTCACTCCGTGCATTTCCATGACCTGATCAAAATATGCTTGCGTGATGCTGTCTTTCGAAAAACCGGCAGTGCCATTCGTGGCGGCTTCTGCTACGTGCATATCCGCCATAATCCGGGCCATTTTTTCGTCATCAATGGTTGGCGAAGGCCCCGAATCTACACAGGAGCAAAAAAAGAGTAAAAATAAAAAATTTTTCAATGGTATGTAAGTAGTTACGTAGTCCACAGTCAATAGTCGGCAGTCCACAGTCTCACAAACCCTTGATAATAAGGTAATTAATGAAATTCAAAACTACGATTATTTCTATTTACCTACTTATGAGTTATTAATTTAGGCGTTATGAGTTCCACAACTGTTTGATTGCAGGAGTCTTACATAAAAGTATAACAGCATTTATCTAACACAGCTGCAATAAGTGATCGAATTTTGGACTGTGTGACTCCCGACTGCGGACTGTGTGACTATGGACTGTATAACTGCCGACTGTGGACTATGTGACTGTGGACTGTGTGACTGTGGACTGTGTAACTGCCGGCTGTGAACTATGTGACTGTGGACTGTGTGACTGTGGACTGTGTGACTGCCGACTGTGTGACTGCCGACTTCAATATGCCGCATCTTTGGGGAATAGTTTCCACACCACCTCGCTATTATCATCGTATAATTCCGACCATTTTTGAGCAGTAGATTTGATCTG
>Ga0209181_10000258_pt1 | contig 98522 bp, 101 predicted proteins | sample MAT05_FD_187208 | JGI IMG/M metagenome (GOLD analysis project Ga0209181, IMG submission 187208) | Freshwater microbial communities from Lake Fryxell liftoff mats and glacier meltwater in Antarctica - MAT-05 (SPAdes) (version 2) | ecosystem: Environmental > Aquatic > Freshwater > Ice > Liftoff...
CTGGATTTCGTGGCTCGACTGCAACAGTCGAGCAGCCGGCGGCTGACCCAGGCGGCACCCGGCCGCCCACTGAAAAAAGTCTGAACCCGGTTTGCTGAAGGCAATGGAAGTAGCCCTCGAAATGCAATATGTCCCTCATTTGTTGAAGAGCATTGGAGTGGCTTTTCTTTGGTAATCTGACCCTGTTTAATTGCCTTGGCATCATTGTTGCAGTGCACTATACTGCGCTGGTTGCGCGTTCGGTTCTGCGGCAGCCGGACCGACTCCGCTGCCATTCTTACCAAGGACTTGCCATGGCGACCCCCGCTGAAATCGAGCATCTGGAACAAAACGGCCTGTATTCCGCCCGCAACGAACACGATGCCTGCGGTGTCGGCTTCGTGGCGAACATCCGCGGCGTCAAGTCCCATGCCATTGTGAACAACGCGCTCAAGATCCTCGAGAACCTCGACCACCGGGGTGCGGTGGGTGCCGACAAACTGATGGGCGACGGCGCAGGCATCCTGATCCAGTTGCCCGACGCGCTGTACCGCGAAGAAATGGCGGCCCAGGGCGTGGCGCTGCCGGCGCCCGGTGAATACGGCGTCGGCATGATCTTCCTGCCCAAGGAGCATGCCTCGCGGCTGGCCTGCGAGCAGGAAATGGAGCGCGCGATCAAGGCCGAAGGCCAGTTGTTTCTGGGCTGGCGCGATGTGCCGGTCAACCGTGACATGCCGATGTCGCCCGCGGTGCGCAAAAAGGAACCCATCATGCGCCAGGTGTTCATTGGCCGCGGGGCCGATGTCATCGTGCAGGACGCCCTGGAGCGCAAGCTGTACGTCATTCGCAAGACCGCCAGCGCCGCCATCCAGCGGCTGCACCTGAAGCACAGCAAGGAATACTACGTACCCAGCATGTCCAGCCGCACGGTGGTTTACAAGGGGTTGTTGCTGGCAGACCAGGTCGGCGTGTATTTCCGTGATCTTGAAGACGAACGCTGTGTCTCGGCACTGGGTCTGGTGCACCAGCGCTTTTCGACCAACACTTTCCCCGAATGGCCGCTGTCGCACCCTTACCGCTACGTGGCGCACAACGGCGAGATCAATACAGTCAAGGGCAACTACAACTGGATGAAGGCGCGCGAAGGCGTGATGTCCTCGCCGGTGCTGGGCGCCGACCTGGCCAAGCTGTACCCGATCAGCTTTGCCGGCCAGTCGGACACCGCCACCTTTGACAACTGCCTCGAACTGCTGACCATGGCGGGTTATCCGATCGGCCAGGCCGTGATGATGATGATCCCCGAGCCCTGGGAGCAGCACACCACCATGGACGAGCGACGTCGTGCGTTCTACGAATACCACGCAGCCATGCTCGAGCCCTGGGACGGCCCGGCTTCGATCGTGTTCACCGACGGGCGCCAGATCGGCGCCACGCTGGACCGCAATGGCCTGCGGCCCTCGCGTTATTGCATCACCGACGACGACCTCGTCATCATGGGCTCGGAATCGGGCGTTTTGCCGGTTCCCGAGAACAGGATCGTGCGCAAATGGCGCCTGCAACCCGGCAAGATGTTCCTGATCGATCTGGAGCAGGGTCGCATGATCGACGACGAGGAACTCAAGTCGAACATCGCCAATGGCAAGCCTTACAAGCAGTGGATCGAGAACCTGCGGATACGCCTGGACGACGTCCAGGCCCTGGATGTCCCGGCGGACAAGGCAGGGGTGACTGCTGCTGCTTCGGCCGTTGCGCTGCTCGACCGACAGCAAGCCTTCGGCTACACCCAGGAGGACCTCAAGTTCCTGATCGGTCCGATGGCGCAGGCGGGTGAGGAGGCGATCGGCTCCATGGGCAACGACAGTCCGCTGGCTGTGCTGTCCGACAAGAACAAGCCGCTGTACAACTACTTCAAGCAGTTGTTCGCGCAGGTGACCAACCCGCCGATCGACCCAATTCGCGAGGCGATCGTGATGTCGCTGGTGTCCTTCGTCGGCCCCAAGCCGAACCTGCTGGATATCAACCAGGTGAACCCGCCGATGCGGCTCGAAGTGGCCCAGCCGATCCTGGACTTTGCCGACATGGCCAAGCTGCATGACATCGAGCGCCATACCCACGGCAAGTTCCGCAGTTACACCCTGGACATCACGTACCCGTTGGCCTGGGGCCGTGAGGGAGTGGAGGCCAAGCTGGCCTCGCTGTGCGCAGAAGCCGTCGATGCGATCCGCAGCGGCAAGAACATCCTCATCATCAGCGACCGGGCCCTGGGCCAGGACCAGCTCGCGATTCCCGCGCTGTTGGCGCTCAGCGCGATCCACCAGCACCTGGTGGGCGAAGGCCTGCGTACCACCGCCGGGCTGGTGGTCGAAACCGGCAGCGCACGCGAGGTGCATCAATTTGCTGCATTGGCCGGTTACGGCGCCGAGGCGGTGCACCCCTACCTCGCACTGGAGACCCTGGTCGACCTGTTCGGCCGCCTGCCCGGCGCAATCGGCGCCGAGAAAGCGATCTACAACTACATCAAGGCGGTCGGCAAGGGTCTGTCCAAGATCATGTCCAAGATGGGCGTGTCGACCTACATGAGTTATTGCGGTGCCCAGCTGTTCGAGGCCATCGGCATCAACAGCGAGACGGTGGACAAATACTTCACCGGCACGCCCAGCCGGGTTGGCGGCATTGGCGTGTTCGAGATCGCCGAAGAGGCAATTCGCATGCACAAGGCTGCATTCGGCGAAGACCCGGTGCTACAGACCATGCTGGACGCCGGTGGCGAATATGCCTGGCGCGTGCGTGGCGAAGAGCATATGTGGTCGCCCGACGCCATTGCCAAGCTGCAGCACAGCACGCGGGCCAACAGCTGGAACACCTACAAGGAATACGCCCAGCTGATCAACGACCAGTCACGGCGCCACATGACGCTGCGCGGCCTGTTCGAGTTTCGCATCGACCCGTCCCGCGCCATCTCCGTCGACGAGGTCGAGCCGGCCAGCGAGATCGTCAAGCGGTTTGCGTCCGGCGCCATGTCACTGGGCTCCATTTCCACCGAGGCGCATGCCACGCTGGCGGTGGCCATGAACCGCATCGGCGGCAAGAGCAACACCGGCGAGGGTGGCGAGGATCCCAGCCGCTACCGGCAGGAGCTCAAGGGCATCGCGATCCGACAGGGCCAGACACTGGGCGACGTGATGGGGCCGGGCGTGGTCGAGGTGGACTACCCGCTGCACGACAACGACTCGCTGCGCTCGCGTATCAAGCAGGTGGCTTCGGGCCGTTTCGGTGTCACGGCCGAATACCTCAACAGTGCCGACCAGATCCAGATCAAGATGGCGCAAGGTGCCAAGCCCGGCGAGGGCGGGCAGTTGCCGGGGGGCAAAGTGTCCGAATATATCGGCCGCCTGCGTTATTCGGTGCCTGGCGTCGGGCTGATCTCACCGCCGCCGCACCACGACATCTACTCGATCGAGGACCTGGCCCAGTTGATCCACGACCTGAAGAACGTCGCGCCGCATGCCAGCATCAGCGTCAAGCTGGTCAGTGAGATCGGTGTGGGCACTATCGCTGCAGGTGTGGCCAAGTGCAAGAGCGACCACGTGGTCATCGCCGGCCATGATGGCGGTACCGGGGCTTCGCCCTGGTCGTCGATCAAGCACGCTGGCAGCCCGTGGGAAATCGGCCTGGCCGAGACCCAGCAGACGCTGGTTCTCAACCGCCTGCGCGGGCGTATCCGCGTGCAAGCCGACGGCCAGATGAAAACCGGCCGTGACGTCGCCATTGGCGCGTTGCTGGGCGCCGACGAGTTCGGGTTCGCCACGGCGCCGCTGGTCGTGCAGGGCTGCATCATGATGCGCAAGTGCCATCTCAACACCTGTCCCGTAGGGGTCGCGACCCAGGATCCGCTGCTGCGCAAGAAGTTCTCCGGCAAGCCCGAGCATGTGGTGAATTACTTCTTCTTCGTGGCCGAGGAGGTCCGCCAGATCATGGCGCAACTGGGCATCCGCCAGTTCGACGACATGATCGGCCGCGCTGACCTGCTGGATACCGCGGGCGGCATCACCCACTGGAAGGCGGGCGGCCTGGATTTCAGTCGTCTTTTCGCACTGCCGTCTGCGCCGGCCGATGTGCCGCGTTTCCACGTGCAGAACCAGGACCACGGCCTAGAGCGCTCGCTCGACAAGATCCTGATAGAGAAGTCCCGCCCGGCGATCGAGCGCGGCGAGAAGGTCAAGTTCATGGAAGTGGCGCGCAACGTCAACCGCTCGGTCGGTGCCATGTTGTCCGGCGCCCTGACCAAGGTGCATCCGCAGGGCCTGCCGGATGACACCATCCGCATCCAGCTCGAGGGCACCGGGGGGCAGTCCTTCGGCGCTTTCCTGGCCAGCGGTATCACGCTCTACCTGATCGGCGACGCCAATGATTACACCGGCAAGGGCCTGAGCGGAGGTCGTGTGGTGGTGCGCCCCAGCATCGACTTTCGGGGCGTAGCGACCCAGAACACCATCATCGGCAACACCGCGTTGTACGGTGCCACCACCGGCGAGGCCTTTTTCAGCGGCGTTGCCGGCGAGCGGTTTGCCGTGCGGCTGTCTGGTGCGACGGCGGTGGTGGAGGGTACCGGCGACCACGGTTGCGAGTACATGACCGGCGGTACGGTGCTGGTGCTCGGCAAGACCGGGCGCAACTTTGCGGCCGGTATGAGCGGCGGCGTGGCCTATGTCTACGACGAAGACGGCCAGTTTGCACGCCGCTGCAACACCGCGATGGTGGCGCTCGAGCCGGTCGTCGCTGCCGCGGAGCAGCAGGGTCAACCGGCTGCCTGGCATAACGCCTGGTCCGATGAGGCGCAGGTGCGCAAGCTGCTCGAAGACCACAACCGCTGGACCGGCAGTAAACGCGCGCGTGAACTGCTCGACGATTGGGAGCATGCGCGCGCTCGCTTCATCAAGGTGTTTCCGACCGAGTACAAGAAGGCGCTGGATGGCATGGCCGCCCGCAAGGCAGCCGCTGTTGCAGCACCGACCCGCAGCAGCGCCACGACGGCATCGGTTGCTACGAGCTGATTCGCCGCGAACACGACCTACAGAGGACATCGATCATGGGGAAAATTACAGGATTCATGGAGTACGAGCGGCTCGAGGAGGGCTACCGGCCGGTGCCGGAGCGCCTGAAGAACTACCAGGAGTTCGTCATCGTGCTCGACGACGACAAGGCAAAGCGCCAAAGTGCACGCTGCATGGACTGCGGCACGCCGTTCTGCAACAGCGGTTGCCCGGTGAACAACATCATTCCGGACTTCAACGACCTCGTCTACCAGGGAGACTGGCGCAATGCGCTCACGGTACTGCACAGCACCAACAACTTTCCCGAGTTTACCGGCCGCATCTGTCCCGCGCCCTGCGAAGCGGCCTGCACACTCAACGTGAACGACGATGCGGTCGGTATCAAGTCGATCGAGCACGCGATCATCGACAGGGGCTGGGCGCACGGTTGGGTCACTGCCCAGCCGCCGCTGCACAAGTCAGGCAAGACGGTGGCGGTGGTCGGGTCCGGTCCAGCCGGGCTTGCAGCCGCCCAGCAGCTGGCGCGCGCCGGACATGCTGTCACGGTGTTCGAGAAGAACGACCGCATCGGCGGCCTGTTGCGCTACGGCATTCCCGACTTCAAGATGGAAAAGTCGCACATCGACCGCCGGGTCGAGCAAATGCGTGCCGAAGGCGTGATTTTTCGCACCGGCGTGCTGGTCGGCGCCATGCCGGCGGGCAGCAAGGTGACGAACTGGGCTCAGGAAACCCTGACGCCTTCGCAACTGCAGACCGACTTCGACGCGGTCTTGCTGGCGGGTGGTGCCGAGCAGTCACGCGACCTGCCCGTGCCCGGGCGCGATCTGCAGGGTATCCATTTCGCGATGGAGTTCCTGCCCCAGCAGAACAAGCGCAATGCCGGCGATTCGGTGCCGGACCAGTTGCGCGCCGACGGCAAGCACGTGATCGTGATCGGTGGTGGCGACACCGGCAGTGATTGTGTGGGCACCAGCAATCGCCACGGCGCGGCCAGTGTCACGCAGTTCGAGCTGATGCCCCAGCCACCGGAGGAAGAAAACCGCCCGATGACCTGGCCCTACTGGCCGATCAAGCTGCGCACCAGCTCCAGCCACGAGGAGGGTTGTGACCGCGAGTTCGCCATTTCGACCAAGGAGTTCCTCGGCGAAAAAGGTCTGGTGACCGGCATCAAGACCGTGCGCGTCGAATGGAAAGCCGGCAAGGTGGTCGAGGTGCCTGGCTCCGAGCAGGTCCTCCCGGCCGATCTGGTGCTGCTGGCCATGGGCTTCGTGTCGCCGGTGGCGTCGGTCCTTGACGCGTTCGGTGTAGCACGCGACAACCGTGGCAATGCCAAGGCCGGTACCGATTTCTCGGGCGCTTACCTCACCAACCAGCCCAAGGTGTTTGCCGCCGGCGACATGCGGCGCGGCCAGAGCCTGGTGGTGTGGGCGATCCGCGAAGGGCGCCAGGCAGCGCGCGCCGTCGACGAGTTCCTGATGGGCTCCAGCAACCTGCCGCGCTGACCCCACTCTCCCGGCCCGCCGGTGCGCGGCGGGAGAATCCCTTATCATGCAGATGCCGGTTTTCGACCGGCGTTTTGTTTTTGTATGTCAGAACCCACTTCCACTGCCCTTGTCGAGCTTTGCCAGCTCAGCTTTGCGTATGGCGAGCGCGTTATTTTGGACGACATTTCGTTGACGATCCCACGTGGCAAGGTGACAGCGCTGATGGGCGCTTCAGGCGGCGGCAAGACGACGGTCCTGCGCCTGATCGGGGGCCAGAACCGGGCCCAAAAGGGTGAACTGCGCCTGTATGGCGCTGGTGGTTTCCAGGACGTGGGCAAGTTGAACCACCAGGCCCTGTACGCGGCGCGCCGTCGCATGGGCATGCTGTTTCAGTTCGGCGCCTTGTTTGCCGATCTCAGCGCTTTCGAAAACGTCGCCTTTCCCCTGCGCGAGCATACCGACCTGCCAGACGCACTGATCCGTGACGTCGTGCTCATGAAGCTCAATGCGGTCGGGCTGCGCTGCGCGCGGGACCTGATGCCCAGCCAGCTGTCGGGGGGCATGGCACGCCGTGTCGCCTTGGCACGCGCGATCGCCCTCGACCCGGAGCTCATCATGTATGACGAGCCGTTTTCCGGCCTGGACCCGATTTCGCTGGGCACGGCTGCACGGCTGATCCGCGAGCTCAACGATTCGATGGGGTTGACCAGCATCTTTGTCTCGCACGAGCTTGAGCAGACCTTTGCCATCGCTGACCATATCGTCATCCTGGCCAACGGCAAGGTTGCCACCCAGGGGACACCTGCGCAGGTGCGCCAAAGCACCGACCCGCTGGTCGCGCAGTATGTGAATGCCAATGCCGACGGGCCAGTGGGTTTCCACTATCCTGGCCCGAGCCTGGATGACGACTACGGTGCTCACCGCGTGACAGAAGCGCGCCAGCACGAGGTCAGCCTTTGAGCTGGTATCGCCCCTCCGATGTCGGTCTGGCCACGCGGATGACGCTGGCGAAGATCGGGCAAGGCGCGCGCCTGTTCATGCGCCTGCTGCTGCTCGCCGGCCCGACCTTCCGCCGTTTCGGCCTGGTACGTGACCAGATCCATTTCCTGGGCAACTATTCGCTGGCCATCATTGCGGTATCGGGTCTGTTTGTCGGTTTCGTGTTCGGTCTGCAAGGTTATTACACCTTGCAACGTTACGGGTCGGCCGAGGCGCTGGGGTTGTTGGTGACACTCACCCTGGTGCGCGAATTGGGGCCCGTGGTCACGGCACTTCTCTTTGCCGGCCGCGCAGGCACCTCGCTCACGGCTGAAATCGGCCTCATGAAAGCCGGCGAACAGATCAGTGTGCTCGAAATGATGGCGGTCGATCCGGTGCAGCGCATCCTGGCGCCGCGCTTTTGGGCCGGCGTGATCGTCATGCCGCTGCTTTCGGCGGTGTTCAGCGCCATGGGCATCATCGGTGGGTGGGTCGTGGGTGTGCTGCTCATCGGTGTCGACGCGGGTTCGTTCTGGAGCCAGATCCAGGGCGGCGTGGATGTGTGGCGGGACGTAGGCAACGGGCTGCTCAAGAGCCTGGTGTTCGGTGTGACGGTGACATTCGTGGCATTGCTGCAGGGCTATGAGGCGCAGGCCACGCCGGAGGGTGTGTCCAAGGCCACCACCCGCACCGTGGTCGTGGCTTCGCTGTCCGTGCTGGGGCTGGATTTCATCCTCACGGCCATGATGTTCAGTTTGTGAGAGCAGGAGCAGGGAATGCAAAAATCAAAGAATGATGTCTGGGTTGGATTGTTCGTGTTGCTGGGCCTGGTGGCGGTGCTGTTCCTGGCATTGCAGGCAGCGAACCTGCTCAACCTGAACTTTCAGAAAACCTACCGTATCGACGCCAAGTTCGACAATGTGGGCGGACTCAAGCCCAAGGCGGCGGTGCGCAGTGCCGGCGTGCTGGTCGGGCGCGTCGAGGCGATCACCTTTGATGACAAGTCCTTTCAGGCGCGAGTGGCTATTGCCATGGAGAGCCGCTATGTCTTTCCCAAGGACAGCTCACTCAAGATCCTCACCAGCGGCCTGCTGGGCGAGCAGTACCTGGGTCTGGAAGCCGGCGCCGACACCAGGAACCTGGCCGCTGGTGATACCATTTCCAGCACGCAGTCCGCCGTCGTGCTGGAGAACCTGATTGGCCAATTTCTCTTTAACAAGGCGGCTGACGGTGGCGACGCGCAGGGAAGCAAGGACAAGAAATGAGCATATTCGTGTTGAACAGTCGGTGGCAGTGGGTTCAACGTTCGGCCCTGGTCGGGGTGGTGGCCGCGTCCTGTGTTGGCTGCGCCACCCGGCCGGACGGTAACCCACGGGATCCCTTCGAGACCTACAACCGCGGCATGTTCCAGTTCAACGACGGGGTCGACCGGGCGATCTTGAAGCCGGCGGCTACGGTATACCGGGCGGTCACGCCGGCCCCGGTTCGCACCGGTGTGAGCAACTTCCTGGGCAACATCGAAGACGCCTGGTCCTTTGTCAACAGCGTTTTGCAGGGCAAGCCGCAGGCGGCGGCGCAGACCTTCGTGCGTTTCAATGTCAATACTTTTCTGGGGCTGGGGGGCATCCTGGACATTGCCAGCGAAGCCCGCATCGACCGGCAGCGCGAGGACTTCGGCCAGACCCTGGGGCATTGGGGCGTGCCAAGCGGGCCTTACCTGGTGCTGCCCTTCCTGGGCCCGTCCACCGTACGCGACACGGTGGCCCTGCCGGTCGATATGGCGGCCGACATTGTCGGAAGCATCGACCATGTGCCTACCCGCAATGCGATCAAGGTGGTGGATCTGCTCGACACCCGTGCCGGGCTGCTGCGCGCTGGAGAGACCCTCGATGAGGTGGCGCTGGACAAGTACACCTTCACGCGCGATGCTTTCCTGCAGCAGCGGCGCAATGCGGTGTTCGACGGTGAGCCGCCGGATGAGCCGGCCCAACCGCGCCGCTGATACTGGCGTCAGCCGGCACGGCCATGCCATGGTCAGCCGCTTGGGCGGTTGATGCGTTACGGAATCCGAACCTTTTGTTATATAACCGGAAAGACCTTAGATGCAACGTCGCACCCTGAACTTCCTTGTGGCCCTGTTGGTGGGAGGGGCCTCCCTCCTTTTCTCGGTACCTGCGGTTGCCGCCGACGAGGCGCCAGACGCTCTGATCAAGCGGCTGTCCACCGAAGTGATCAGCAGTATCAAGGCAGACAGCACCACCCAGAGCGGCGATGTGGCGCGTATCGTGACGCTGGTCGACCAGAAAATCCTGCCCAATGTGAACTTTCAGCGCATGACGGCCTCGGCGGTCGGCCCGGCTTGGCGTCAGGCCACGCCCGAGCAGCAAAAGCGCCTGCAGGAAGAGTTCAAGACATTGCTGGTGCGCACCTATGCCGGTGCGCTGTCGCAGGTGAGCGACCAAGTCATCCAGGTCAAACCCTTGCGCTTGGCACCTGACGACAAGGAAGTCGTCGTTCGCACCGAGGTCAAGGGCCGCGGCGAGCCGATCCAGCTCGACTACCGCCTTGAAAAGACGCCTGGACAGGGCAGTGGCTGGCAGATCTTCAATCTCAATGTGCTGGGGGTGTGGCTGGTAGAAACTTACCGTAGCCAGTTCGCCCCCGAGATCAACAGCAAGGGCCTCGATGGACTGATCAACACGCTGTCGGAACGAAATAAAAATAACGCCAAAAAGGGCTGAGCGTGCTGGTGCTGCCGGCCGATCTGACGCGTGACCAGGCGAATGCGTGCCTGAAGATGCTGCTGCAGGGGCTGCAGGCAGAGCCGGGTCCCGTCGTCGTGGTGGATGCCACGGCGCTCGGGCGTTTCGATTCCGCAGCGCTCGCGGTACTGCTCGAGTGCCGCCGGGAGGGCCTTCATCTGGGCAAAACGGTAGCCATACGTTCCATGCCGCAGCGCTTGCGCGACTTGGCGACTCTGTATGGAATCGCCGAGCTGCTGCCGGCCGCCTGATTGCACGGGCTAAAATCGGCGGCTCCCATGCCCGCCATCTCGTTTCAGTCGGTAACCAAGACATTTCCGTCTGCGCGTGGGCCCTCCAATGGCAGCTTCAAAGCGCTTGACGGTGTCAGCCTGGTCATCGAGCAGGGGGAGTTCTTCGGGCTGCTGGGTCCCAATGGTGCAGGCAAGACCACACTCATCAGCATCCTGGCTGGTCTCACGCGTGCCACCAGCGGCAGCGTTTCGGTGCTGGGCAGCGACGTGCAGGCCGACTATGCCCAGGCCCGCCGCAAGCTCGGCGTGGTACCCCAGGAACTGGTGTTTGACCCATTTTTCAATATCCGTGAGGCATTGCGGATCCAGTCTGGCTATTTTGGCGTGCGCAACAACGGCCCCTGGATCGATGAACTGCTCGAAAGCCTGGGCCTGAGCGACAAGGCCGACTCCAACATGCGCCAGTTGTCCGGCGGCATGAAGCGGCGCATGCTGGTGGCGCAGGCCCTGGTGCACAAGCCGCCGGTGATCGTGCTGGACGAACCCACCGCCGGGGTCGATGTCGAGCTGCGTCAGACCCTGTGGCATTTCATCGCCAAACTGAACAAGCAGGGCCACACGGTGCTGTTGACCACCCACTATCTCGAAGAAGCCGAGGCCCTGTGCGGCCGCATCGCGATGCTACAGACCGGCCGTGTCGTGGCGCTGGACCGCACCAGCGCTTTGCTCAAGGCCGCGTCGGGCAACGTGCTGCGGTTCAAGATTGATGCTGCGTTGCCGCCGGCGCTGGCTGCGCAGGCACGCATCACCGGCCGCATCGTGCAGTTGCCGGCGCATGACGCACTGGCGGTCGAGCGCTATCTGGCCGCTGTGCGCGAGGCCGGGTTGCGGGTCGAGGACATCGAGATCCGCAAGGCCGACCTCGAGGATGTGTTCCTCCAGGTCATGACCCAGCACCGCGAGCCGGTCGCCGGAGCCAGCGCATGATCGGCTGGCAAACCCTGTTCTACAAGGAGGTTCTGCGCTTCTGGAAGGTCGGCTTCCAGACGGTCGCCGCACCGGTGCTGACAGCCATCCTGTACCTGCTGATCTTCGGCCATGTGCTCGAAGACCACGTGAAGGTCTACAACACGTTGTCCTACACCGCCTTTCTGGTGCCGGGCCTGGTGATGATGAGCGTGTTGCAAAACGCCTTTGCCAACAGTTCGTCCTCGCTGATCCAGAGCAAGATCATGGGCAACCTGGTGTTCTTATTGCTCACGCCGCTCTCCCACTGGAATTGGTTCTTTGCCTATGTGGCCTCGTCGGTGGTGCGTGGCCTGGTGGTGGGCTTTGGCGTGCTGGTGGTCACCGCCTTCTTCACATTCCCCAGCCTGGTGGCGCCGCTGTGGATCCTGGTATTCGCCATCCTGGGCGCGGCACTGATGGGCACGCTGGGGCTGATCGCTGGTTTGTGGGCCGAGAAGTTCGACCAGCTGGCCGCCTTCCAGAATTTCATCATCATGCCGATGACCTTCCTCAGTGGCGTGTTCTATTCGATCGGGTCGCTGCCGCCGTTTTGGCAGAAGGCAAGCCACCTCAACCCGTTCTTCTACATGATCGACGGGTTCCGGTATGGCTTTTTCGGTGTCAGTGACGCCTCGCCCTGGCTGAGCCTGGGCATCGTCGGTGCTGCGCTGGCCCTGTCCAGCGCCGTGGCAGTGCACCTGCTGCGCATCGGCTACAAGATCCGCAGTTGAACGAGGTTGCCGCGCATGACCGCTGAAGAACTCCGAACCCTGATCGTTGCAGGCCTGCCCTGCGAGCATTGCACCCTGGAAGGCGATGGCCGCCACTGGTACGCCACCATCGTGTCGCAGGCCTTCACGGGCAAGCGCGCGATCCAGCGCCACCAGATGGTCTATGCCACGCTGGGTGTCAAGATGCATACCGACGAAGTACATGCCCTGTCGATGAAGACATGGACTCCGGACGAGTGGAAAGCCCATGGGTAGGTACTGGTTGAGCGCAGGGGTCCGCCTGCCGCTGCAAGCATGATCACGCTGGCGCTCTCCAAGGGGCGCATCTTCGAAGAGGCCCTGCCGCTGCTCGGCGCCGCCGGCATTACGGTGCTCGATGATCCCGACACCTCGCGCAAGCTGATTCTCGATACCAGCCAGAACGACGTGCGCGTGCTGGTGATGCGGGCCACCGATGTGCCCACCTATGTGCAGTATGGCGGCGCCGACCTGGGCATCACCGGGCGCGACACCCTGCTGGAACACGGCAGCGAGGGCCTGTACCAGCCGCTGGACCTGCAGATCGCCCGCTGCCGCATCAGCGTGGCGGTGCGTGAAGGCTTCGATTACGCCTCGGCGGTTCGCCAGGGCTCGCGCCTGACCGTGGCCACCAAATACGTCGCCATCGCGCGCGAGTTCTTTGCCGCCAAGGGGGTGCATGTGGATCTGATCAAGCTCTATGGCAGCATGGAGCTGGCGCCGCTGACCGGCATGGCCGATGCGATTGTCGATCTGGTGTCCACCGGCAGCACGTTGCGCGCCAACCGGTTGGTCGAGGTCGAGCACATCATGGACGTCAGTTCGCGCCTGGTGGTCAACCAGGCCGCACTCAAGCTCAAGCAGGCGCCCATCCGTCGCATCATCGATGCATTTGCCGCCGCCATCAGGCCTGGGCCGGCCTGACGACTGCACCACCATGGCATCCCTCTGCGCTTCTCCTTTGCGTCTTTCCACCGGCAGCGCCGACTTCGAGGACGCGTTCTCGCGCCGGCTGTTCTGGTCCGGCGACACCGACGCCGCCATCGAGCAGCGCGTGCAGGAGATCCTGGCCGATGTGCAGGCCCGGGGCGACGCTGCTGTGCTCGAGTACACCCGCCGTTTCGACCGGGTCCATGCGCCCTCGGTCGCAGCGCTCGAACTGAGCCAGACCGAGCTGAAAGCAGCCTTCGACAGCATTGCGCCGGCCCGGCGCGCGGCGCTGGAAATCGCGGCACAGCGCGTGCGTAGCTACCACGAGGCCCAGAAAAAAGCTTGTGGCGAGAGCTGGAGCTACCGCGACGAAGAAGGCAGCCTGCTGGGCCAGAAGGTCACTCCCCTGGACCGCGTGGGCATCTACGTGCCGGGTGGCAAGGCGGCTTATCCTTCGTCGGTGCTCATGAACGCGATTCCGGCCCGGGTGGCCGGCGTCGGCGAGATCATCATGGTGGTGCCCACACCGGCGACGGTCGACGGGCAGTCTGACACCGGCGAGCGCAACCCGTTGGTGCTCGCCGCGGCCTGGCTGGCCGGCGTCACACGCGTCTTCACGCTCGGCGGTGCGCAGGCGGTGGCCGCACTGGCTTACGGCACCGCCACGGTGCCCAAGGTCGACAAGATCACCGGCCCGGGCAATGCCTACGTGGCTGCGGCCAAGCGGCGCGTGTTCGGCACCGTCGGTATCGACATGATTGCCGGCCCCAGCGAGATCCTGGTGCTGGCCGACGGCTCCACGCCGGCCGAATGGGTGGCCATGGACCTGTTCAGCCAGGCCGAACACGACGAACTCGCGCAGAGCATCCTGCTATGCCCCGACGCCGCCTATATCGACGCGGTCCAGGCCGCGATCGATCGGCTGTTGCCGGGCATGGCGCGGCGGGACATCATTGCCGCCTCGCTCAACGGCCGGGGTGCGCTGGTACACACCCGCAGCATGGAAGAGGCCTGCGCCATCAGCAACCGCGTGGCCCCCGAGCACCTCGAAGTGAGCAGCCACGAACCGCATCGCTGGGAGCCTCGGTTGCGCCATGCCGGAGCGATCTTTCTGGGCGCCTACTCCAGCGAGAGCCTGGGCGACTACTGCGCCGGCCCCAACCATGTGCTGCCCACCGGTGCCACGGCGCGGTTCTCCAGCCCGCTGGGTGTGTACGACTTCCAAAAGCGCAGCAGCCTAATCGAAGTCAGCCAGGCCGGAGCCCGCATACTCGGGCGCGTGGCCGCTGAGCTGGCCTATGGCGAGGGGCTGGACGCCCATGCACGGGCGGCCGAGATGCGGGTGCAGCCATGAGCCGGCCGGGGTGGTGTGGCGCCGGCCTGTGGCCGCGGCTCGTGCTGCTGGCGGGCACTGTTTTGGTGCTTGGCAGCGCCGAGGCAATGAGCCTGCGCGAACTGCGCGGCCTGGAGCTGTCGGACAAAAAGCTCGGCCCGACCTATGTCAGCTACTACCTGGTCGGCGTGCTCGAGGGTACGCTGGAAGCCCATGCGCAGGCGGTGCGGACCGGGGCCAAACCGCAGATCTGCATCAATGGCCGGCGGCTGGAGCCCCACATGGCCAAGCCCCTGTTCGATGCCGAACTGCGACGCAACAAGGATGTCTACGAGGCCGACATGCCGGTGCAGCTGGTCCTGTTCAACGCCTTGTCTGCCGCCTACGCCTGCTGAGCCCATCCGACCCCATGACCGGTGTGCCCCGCTCACTTGCCAGCCTGCTTGGCAGCCGCATCCGCCCGGACGTGCAGGCCATGCATTCCTACACCGTTCAGTCGTCGGCCGGCCTGCTGAAGATGGATGCGATGGAAAACCCGCACCGCTTGCCGGCCGAGCTGCAGGCCCTGCTCGGCGCGCGGCTGGGCGCGGTCGCTTTGAATCGGTACCCGGGTGCGCGCCTGCAGGAGCTGCGCGCCGCGCTGGCCGCGCATGCCGGCATTCCCGACGGTTTTGACATCCTGCTGGGCAATGGCTCGGACGAGCTCATCTCGCTGCTGTCGGTGGCCTGTGGTGTGCCCGGGGCCAGCGTGCTGGCGCCGGTGCCGGGTTTCGTGATGTACGCCGCCAGTGCGCAGCTGCACGGCCTGCAGTTCGTGGGCGTGCCGCTGCGCGAGGACCTCGAACTCGACGAGCCGGCGATGCTGGCGGCGATGGCGCAGCACCAGCCAGCGCTGGTCTACCTGGCCTACCCGAACAACCCCACCGCCAATCTCTGGGATGACGCCGCGATCGAGCGCATCATTGCCGCGGCGCCAGGCTTTGTCGTGATCGACGAGGCCTATCAGCCTTTTGCAGGCCGCAGCTACCTGAACCGCCTGGCGCGACACGAGCACGTGCTGCTGATGCGCACCATGAGCAAGTTCGGTCTGGCCGGCGTCCGTATCGGCTACCTGGTCGGGCGCACGGCCGCCACCGCTGAGTTCGACAAGGTCCGTCCGCCCTACAACATCAGCATGCTCAATGCCGAGTGCGCGATGTTTGCGCTGGAGCACGCCGAGGTCTTTGCAGCGCAGGCGCGCGACATCATTGCGCAGCGCTCGGCGCTGCAGGCCGGCCTGGAAGCCTTGCCCGGTGTGCAGCCCTACCGCAGCGATGCCAACATGGTCCTGGTGCGGCTGGCACCGCTGGCCGGCGCCGGCCCGGATGTGGCCACCACCATCTTCCAGCGCCTCAAGGCGCGCGGCGTGCTGGTCAAGAACATGGCCGGATTCCACCCCCTGCTGGCCAACTGCCTGCGCCTGACCGTCGGCACCGCAGAGGAAAATCGCATCCTGCTGACTGCCTTGAAAGACTCGCTATGCCAAGCACCTCCCTAGCCGACGCGGCACCGCGCAGTGCCGAAGTCACCCGCAACACGGCCGAGACCCGTATCACCGTGCGCATCAACCTCGACGGCACCGGCCAGGCCCGGCTGAAGACCGGCATCGGATTCTTCGACCACATGCTTGACCAGATTGCCCGCCACGGCCTGTTCGATCTCGACATCCAGGCCGATGGCGATCTGCACATCGATGGCCACCACACGGTCGAAGACGTCGGCATCACGCTGGGCCAGGCCGTACACCGTGCGATCGGCGACAAAAAAGGCATCCGCCGGTATGGACATGCCTATGTGCCTCTGGACGAGGCGCTGAGCCGCGTGGTGGTCGACTTCTCGGGCCGCCCGGGGCTGGTGCTCAACGTGCCGTTCAAGAGCGGCATGGTGGGTGGCTTCGACACCCAGCTCACACACGAGTTCTTCCAGGGCTTTGTCAACCACGCGCTGGTCACCCTGCATATAGACAACTTGCGGGGCGAAAACGCCCACCACCAGGCCGAGTCGGTCTTCAAGGCCTTTGCACGGGCGCTGCGCTCAGCGGTCGAGCTCGATCCCCGCGCCGCCGGCATGATCCCCTCGACCAAAGGGTCTCTGTGACACCTGGTGCAGGCTCGCCGCGCACGGTCGCGGTAGTCGATTACGGCATGGGCAATCTGCGTTCGGTATCGCAGGCGGTGCACGCGGCTGCGGCCGGCGACGGCGCCATCCGGGTTGTCGTCACCTCGGATCCGCAGCAGGTGCGCCTGGCCGAGCGGATCGTGTTGCCGGGCCAAGGTGCGATGCCCGACTGCATGCGTGAACTCCGCGAGTCAGGGCTACTGGAGTCGGTTCTTGATGCGGCTGCCTCCAAGCCGCTTTTCGGCGTCTGCGTGGGTATGCAAATGCTGCTCGAGTACAGCCAGGAGGGCCGCAAGGGAGACGATGGCCAGGGCACCCGGGGCCTGGGCTTGTTTGCGGGTGATGTGGTCCGATTCGCGCTGGCTGGCCGGCTGCAGGAGGACGGCAGCCGCTTCAAAGTACCCCATATGGGCTGGAACCAAGTCTGGCGAAGCCCGGCCGATGTCCCTGCGCATGCACTGTGGAGCGGCATTCCGGACGGTAGCGCCTATTATTTTGTGCACAGTTTCTACGCCAGACCGTCTTATGCGCGCCACAGCGTCGGCGAAGCCGACTACGGCGGGCGCTTTACCGCCGCGATTGCGCGCGATAATATTTTTGCAACCCAATTTCATCCTGAAAAAAGTGCTGCCCACGGCCTCGCGCTCTATCGCAACTTCCTCCGCTGGAATCCCTGATCCCTGCGCGCCTTCCTCGCACCATGCTGCTCATTCCTGCTATTGACCTGAAAGACGGTCATTGTGTGCGCCTCAAGCAAGGCGACATGAACCAGTCCACCACTTTCGGCGAAGACCCCGCGGTGGTGGCGAGAGGCTGGGTCCAGCAGGGAGCACGCCGGCTGCATCTGGTCGATCTGAACGGCGCGTTTGCCGGGCATCCCAAGAACGAGATGGCGATCCGCAAGATCCTCAAAAACGTCGGCAGCGAGGTCGACGTCCAACTCGGCGGCGGTATCCGCGATCTCGACACCATCGAGCGCTACCTCGATGCCGGCCTGCGCTACGTCATCATTGGGACTGCTGCGGTCAAGAACCCGGGTTTCCTGCAGGATGCGTGCACCGCTTTTGGCGGCCACATCATCGTGGGTCTGGACGCCCGGGACGGCAAGGTCGCCACCGATGGCTGGAGCAAGCTGACGCGCCACGATGTCATCGACCTGGGCAAGAAGTTCGAAGATTATGGTGTCGAATCCATCATCTACACCGACATCGGCCGCGACGGCATGTTGTCCGGCATCAATGTCGAGGCCACGGTCAAGCTGGCACAGGCGCTCACGATCCCGGTCATTGCGTCGGGCGGCCTGGGCTCGATGGCCGACATCGAGGCCCTGTGCGACGTCGAGAGCGAAGGTGTCGAAGGCGTGATCTGCGGGCGCGCCATCTACTCCGGCGAGCTCGACTTTGCGGCCGCCCAGGCACGCGCCGACGAGTTGAACCGATAAGCCGTTCAACCTTTCCCGTTTGCATCGCCATGCTGGCCAAGCGCATCATTCCGTGCATGGACGTCACCGGAGGGCGGGTCGTCAAGGGGGTCCATTTCGTGGCTCTGCGCGACGCAGGTGATCCGGTCGAGATCGCCGCCCGCTACAACGACCAGGGCGCGGACGAACTCACCTTTCTCGACATCACCGCGACCAGCGACAACCGCGACCTGCTGCTGCACATCATCGAGGCTGTGGCAAGCCAGGTGTTCATTCCCCTGACCGTCGGCGGTGGTGTGCGCACCGTCGAGGACGTGCGCCGCTTGCTCAATGCAGGGGCCGACAAGACCAGTTTCAATTCGGCCGCTCTGGCCAATCCGCAGCTGATCGAAGATGCGTCCGCCCGGTATGGCGCGCAGTGCATCGTGGTGGCGATCGACGCCAAGCGCCGGTTGCCACAAGACGAGCAGCGCGTCGCGCCGGATGGCCTTTCGGCCGGCCCCGGCTGGGATGTCTACAGCCACGGCGGCCGGCGCAATACCGGTATCGATGCGGTTGGCTGGGCACGCCAGATGACGCAGCGCGGGGCAGGCGAGATTTTGCTCACTAGCATGGACCGCGACGGCACCAGATCCGGCTTCGATCTGGCGCTCACGCGGGCCGTAGCCGACGCGGTGGATGTGCCGGTGATTGCCTCGGGCGGCGTCGGTACGCTGGACCATCTGGCCGACGGCATCCAGACGGGCGGGGCCGATGCGGTGCTGGCCGCCAGCATCTTTCACTACGGCGAGTTCACGGTGCTGCAGGCCAAGCAGCACATGGCGGCGCGCGGCATCCCGGTGCGCTTCTGAGGCGCCGCCCTGGGTGCCGAATGTCGGCGTGCATCGCCGACAATACTGGTATGAACTGGTTGAACGAAGTCCAATGGGACGCCGCGGGGCTGGTGCCGGTGATCGCCCAGGAGCAGACCACCGGCGATGTCCTGATGTTTGCCTGGATGAACCGCGAAGCGCTGCAAAAGACGGTCGAGCTCGGCCGCGCGGTGTATTTCAGCCGCTCCCGCGGCAAGTTGTGGTTCAAGGGCGAGGAGTCCGGGCACGTGCAGTGGGTGCATGAAGTACGCATGGACTGTGACAACGACGTCGTGCTGCTCAAGGTCACGCAGCAGGGGCACACCCCCGGCATCGCCTGCCACACGGGCCGCCACAGCTGTTTTTTTCGGTTGCAAGAGGGCGGCGCGGTGACCGGATCCTGGAGAATCACCGACCCGGTCTTGAAAGACCCGGAATCGATCTACAAATAGGCATCCATGTCAGCCACCCCTGCTTCCAATGCTGTTCTCGAGGAGCTCGCTGCCGTGATCGAGCGCCGCAAGCCGGCGCACGGGGGCGATCCGGACGCGAGTTACGTGGCGCGCCTGCTGCACCGCGGGCCAGACGCATTTCTCAAGAAAATCGGCGAGGAGGCGACCGAGGTCGTCATGGCGGCCAAGGATGTCGACCACGCCCGCGCTGCGGGTACCGACGTGCCGGCCCGCCAGGCGCTGCTGGTGGGTGAGGTGGCCGACCTGTGGTTTCACAGCCTGATTGCGCTGGCGCATTACGACCTGTCTCCGGCGGCCGTGCTGGCCGAGTTGCAGCGCCGGGCGGGCACCAGCGGTATCGAAGAGAAGGCCCTGCGCAAGGCGCAGGCGCGCGAGCAGGGCGCCGATTCATTCACTACCGGGGAGAACAGCCATGGTTGATGTCATCGATGTACAGGCCGTCGACAGTGAGAAGGCGCAGGCGCTCAAGACGGTCGGCTGGATCAGCTATATCCTGCACGTGGTCGTCGCCGTCGGGGCGCTGGTGCCCGGCGCGCAAGCCGGCACCGTGCTGCTGATCGTGGCGCTCGTGATCGATATGGTCAAGAAGGACGAGGCCGCCGGCACCTGGCAGGCCAGCCATTTTTCATGGCGCATACGTTCGGTCATCACGGCCGGCGCGTTGTACCTGATCACGGCGCCGCTGTTCCTGCTGCTCTACCTGCCAGGTGCCATCGCCTGGTTCCTGATCTCGATCTGGTTTCTGTACCGCATCGTGCGCGGCATGGTGGCCATGAACAACAGCAAATCTGTCGGCCAGTAGGAGGCCCCCATGGCGCATGACCCGAATTGCCTTTTCTGCAAGATCATTGTGGGCCAGATTCCCTCGCGCAAGGTTTACGAGGACGAGCATGTCTTCGCCTTTCACGACGTCAACCCAGGGGCACCGGTGCATTTCATGGTGGTTCCGAAGCTGCACATTCCCTCGTTTGCACACCTCGGGCCCGAGCATGCGGGCCTGATGGGGCATATGATGACCCTCATTCCGAAGCTCGCGCTTAAGGAGGGTTGTCGCCCGTACCCCGAAGGCGGTTTCCGGGTCGTCAGCAATGCCGGAGCCGAAGCAGCCCAGGAAATCCACCATCTGCATGTGCATGTGATGGGTGGGCCGCGACCTTGGATGCGCGGCTGATAAAGGGTTATTGGGGCCGATCCCGGCGGCACGACTAAAATTCGCTGAACTGTCTAGGAGAAACTCATGGGTTCGTTATCAATCTGGCATTGGCTGATCGTGTTGCTCATCGTCGTGATGGTGTTTGGCACCAAGAAGCTCAAGAATATGGGCGGCGACCTGGGAAGCGCCGTCAAGGGCTTCAAGGACGGCATGAAGGACGGCACTGCCAGTGCCGACGACAAGGCGGCAGCCCCTGCAGGCCAGGTAGCGAATGCCGCTGCCGCCCCGGAGAAAACGACGATCGACGTCGAAGCCCGTCAAAAGTCCTGACCCTCGACCTGACGTCACCGGCATGATCGACCTCGGCATTTCGAAGGTGGCGCTGATCGGCGCTGTGGCGCTGATCGTGATCGGCCCTGAGAAGCTGCCAGGCGTGGCCCGCATGGTGGGCGCGATGTTGGGCAAGGCACAGCGCTATGTGTCCGACGTCAAGGCCGAAGTCAGCCGGTCGATGGAACTCGACGAGCTCAAGAAGATGAAGGAGTCGGTCAGCAGCGCGGCCAAAGATGTCGAATTCTCCATCCAGAGCGGCGCCACCGACTTCGAGAAGTCCTGGTCCGATGTCACGAACCTGAACACCGAGACGGCGCCTGACAGCAGCTATACCGCGCTGGAGAGCTACCCTGCCTACCGCCATCCCGGCAAGCGCTGGCGGGTCAAGACCGGCGCCATGCCCAACTGGTACAAGGCGCGAGCCGGCCTGCGTACCCGTGCCTTGTCCGGCGCAGCCCGTGTCGCCCGGTTCCGGCCCCAGAAGATCGGCTGAAGCACCCGCCACAGCCTCGCCGACCCGGGGACTGTGACACCGGCAGAACAAGGGCCCCCGTACCACGATGACAGACTCCACCCCCAAAGACGACGAGCTCGCAGGCACTGAGCAGCCATTTGTGCAGCACCTCATGGAGTTGCGCAATCGCCTGATCTACAGCCTGATCGGCTTGGTGGTCTGCATGGTTTTATTGGCCATCTGGCCTTCGCCAAGTGGCCTGATCGACCTGATCGCGGCGCCCATCCGGGCCCACATGCCACCTGGCGCAAAGCTGATCGCGGTGGGCGTTTTTTCCCCGTTCTTCGTTCCCCTCAAGGTGCTGATGATGGCCGGCGTGCTGCTGTCGCTGCCCTGGCTGATGTACCAGGCCTGGGCCTTCGTGGCGCCGGGCCTGTATGGCCACGAGAAGCGTCTGGCCTTGCCGCTGATTTTCTTCGGCAGCATGCTGGCCTATTCCGGTATCGGTTTCGTGCAGTTCTTCGTGCTCGACAAGATGTTCGCTTTCATCCAGTCCGTCACACCTCCCAGCGTGTCGGCCACCCCGGACATTGCATCCTACGTGGAGGCCATCCTCGGCTTGTACCTGGCCTTTGGTGTGGCCTTCCAGGTGCCTATCGTGGTGGTTTTACTGGCCCGCATGAACATCGTCACGATCGAAAAGCTCAAGGAGTTCCGTGGCTACTTCATCGTGCTGTCGTTCGTGATTGCAGCCGTCATCACCCCTCCCGATGTCGTGTCGCAGCTGGCACTGGCGATCCCGATGTGCCTGCTGTACGAAGTCGGTATCTGGGCTGCCAAGATATTCATCAAGCACACCCAGGTGCCGGACGAGAAAGCAGAAAAGAGCGAAGGCGCACGGCCCTGACAAAGGCCGTGGCTGGGCGGGCCGCGCCTCATTGTTGTTGAGGCGGGCGCTGCGGACGGGGCCGTACGCCAGGGATGACGTCGAGTTCCAGACGCTGGTCGCGCCGTTGCAGCCGAAACTTCGCCGCCGTGCCCGGCTTGAGCGCTGCCACGGCAGACAGCAACTCCGATACATTGCCGACGTCCCGGCCGACAACGCCAGTGATCACGTCGCCCGGCCGGACTCCGGCGATCGCGGCGGGGCCGTTTTGCAGCACGCCGGTGATGATCACGCCGCGGTCCGCCTTGACTCCGAAGGTTTCGGCCAGTTCAGGCGATAGTTCGCTGGGTTCGACCCCGATCCATCCGCGTGTGACCTGGCCATCCTTGACCAGGCCTTCCATGACCAGGCGCGCCGTCGATACCGGAATGGCAAAACCAATGCCCATGCTGCCGCCCGAGCGTGAATAGATCGCGGTATTGATGCCCATGAGGTTGCCGGTGGTGTCGACCAGCGCGCCGCCGGAGTTGCCGGGGTTGATGGCGGCATCGGTCTGGATGAAATTCTCGAAGGTATTGATGCCTAGCTGGTTACGTCCCAGCGCGCTGATGATGCCGCTGGTCACCGTCTGACCGACGCCGAACGGGTTGCCGATGGCCAGCACCTGGTCGCCCACCTGCAGGTTGTCTGAATTGCCCAGCTCAATCACTGGCAGCTTGTCGAGGGCGATCTTGAGTACGGCGAGGTCGGTATCCGGGTCGGTACCGATGACCTGGGCCACCGCGCGCCGGCCGTCGTTGAGGATGACCTCGATCTCGTCGGCACCCTCGACCACATGGTTGTTGGTGAGGATCAGGCCGGACGCGCTGACGATCACGCCACTGCCCAGCCCGGCCTGGGGTTGGGCTCCCTGCTCGCCGAAGAAGAACCGGAACCACGGATCGCGGCTGTGCGCTCCCGGCTGGGCCGCCTGGCTGGTATTGATGCTCACCACGGCAGACGACGCCTTTTGGGCCGCCAGCCGCAGACTGCCCGGTGGCACCGAGCCGGGTGCTGGCGCAGGGGCCTCGATCACAGCGATCCTGCCCTGACCGAACCCGCTGGCGTCCAACCAGGCTGGCTTGAGCGTGCCCACGACGAAATACGCCGCCAGCAGCACCGTGGCAGTCTGGGAAAAAAGCAGCCAGAGACGTTTCATCGGTCAAATTGTAGGTGGCCGTTACGATCCGGTGTGCCATGCTTTTGCCCGACCAGGGTCTGACTCGGGTCTTCGCAAGGTACAGTGCGAGGCAAGACCGCCATGCACCGCAAGCAATGGACCATCCATATCGAACCGCAAGCACCGGCGAAGCCGGCCTGGGGTGCGCCTTGCAATGGGTGTGGTGTCTGTTGTCTGGTGGCTCCATGCCCACTGGGCATGGTGTTGTCACGGCGACGGCGTGGCGCCTGCGATGCGCTGCTGTGGGAGCCGCAATCTGCCGCCTACCGCTGTGGCGCCCTGACCGGTTCGCTGGAGGTGGCTCGGCGCGCCTTGCCGGCGCCGGCGTACCGCATGGCGCCCTGGCTGGCGCGCACGTTGCAGCGTTTTGCCGGGCGCTGGATCGCCGCCGGGCTGGGGTGCGACAGCCACCTGCAGGCCGATGCATCGACAATCGGTACCCATTCCCCGCGACCCTCAGACACTGAACCATGACGGACCGATCCGACTTGCTGCAAACCCTGGACGAGTTGCTGCAGCCCGCACGCTTCCAGGATTACGGGCCCAACGGCCTGCAGGTCGAGGGCGCTTTGCAGGTGCAGCGGATCGTGACTGGCGTGACCGCCAGCCGCGCGTTGATCGAGGCGGCCATTGCCGCCGGTGCCGACACGCTGCTGGTTCACCATGGTTTGTTCTGGCGCGGCCATGACGGTCGCGTCACCGGCTGGATGCGCCAGCGCCTGGGGCTGCTGCTGGCCCATGACATCAATTTGCTGGCCTATCACCTGCCGCTGGATGCCCACGCCGAACTGGGCAACAACGCGCAACTGGGCCGCGTGCTGGGCCTGGTGGCCGACGCCCGTTTTGGCGAGCAGGATCTCGGGTTTCTGGGCGGGCGGCCGGATGGCGCCAGTTTTGACAACGCCACGGCACTCGGGCGCAGCATCTCCGTGGCGCTGGGGCGCCAGGCGATCGTGGTCGACCCGTCGCCCCGGCCCGTGCGCCGCATCGCCTGGTGTACCGGTGGGGCGCAGTCTTATTTCGAAGCAGCGATCGAAGCCGGCGCCGATGCCTTCATCACAGGCGAGATCTCGGAGCCGCAGGCGCACCATGCACGCGAATGCGGTGTGGCTTATCTGGCCTGCGGACACCACGCCAGCGAGCGCTATGGCGTACAGGCTGTCGGCGCCCATGTGGCGGCCCGGTTGGGCCTGACCCACCACTTCATCGACATCGACAACCCGGCCTGAACCCGCCATGACCTTGCCGATTGCCATCACCCTGGGTGACCCTGCGGGTATCGGCCCGGAGATCCTCGCCAAGGCGTTCCGTGATGCGCCGGAGGCCACAGCCGGCTGTTTCGTGGCGGGCGACGTGGCCAGCATGCGCCGCGCCAGCGCCTGCATCGCGGGGCCAGGGCGGCCGGCGCTGCCCGTGCTGGTACTCGGCGCGCCGGGCCAGGCACTGCAAGCGCCGCCGCGTTGCATTCCGGTCTGGCAGGTCGGCGTACCAGAGCCGCTGGTGGCGCTCGGGCAAGTCAGTGGCGCGGCCGGTGCGCTGGCCGGGCGCTGCGTGATGTGGGCGGCCGGTGCCGCCTTGCGCGGCGAGATTGCCGCCCTGGTGACCGCCCCGCTGAACAAGCAGGCCCTGGCTGGGGCCGGTGCACCGTACGATGCATTCCCCGGTCATACCGAGCTGCTGCAGGCGATGGCGGCCGAACATGTCGGAACCAGCGTCGCGCAGATGCCGGTACGCATGATGCTGGCCAACGACGAGTTGCGTACCGTGCTGGTCAGCATCCATGTCTCGCTGCGGCAGGCGCTGGAGGCGGTGACTGCCGGAAACCTGGCCGATACTTTCCGAATCACGGACCAGGCACTGCGCGCTGTGCTGGGTCGTGCGCCCCGCATCGCCGTGGCGGGCCTCAATCCGCACGCGGGGGAGGGCGGTCTTTTCGGCCTCGAAGAATTGGAGGTCATCGAACCCGCCGTTCGTGCCGCCCGCGCGGCGGGTATGGACATTCATGGGCCGATCGCACCCGACACGGTCTTCATGCGCGCGCGCGCCGGAGCAGGCGCTCCGGGCGAGTTCGACGTAGTGGTGGCCATGTACCACGATCAGGGCCTGATTCCGGTCAAGTACCTGGGCCTGGACAAAGGTGTCAACGTGACGCTCGGGCTGCCCCTGGTGCGCACCAGCCCGGACCACGGCACCGCATTCGATATTGCAGGTACAGGCCAGGCAGATGCCGCCAGCCTGATATCTGCCTTGCGGATGGCCCGTCAACTCGCCGGCGTCTGAGCGACAGCCCCGGGACCTGCAGCCCTACTTGCGCAGGCTGTCGCGGATCTGGCGCAGCAGCAGGATGTCCTCGGGGGTGGCGACCGGTGCGGGTGCCGGAGCCGGGGCTTCGCGCTTGAGGCGGTTCATCTGCTTGATCATCAGGAAGATGATGAACGCCAGGATCATGAAGTTGACGGCGATGGTGATGAAATTGCCATAGGCGAACACCGGGACGCCGGCCTTTTTCAGTTCTGCCAGCGTCATCACCGTACCGGCCGGTACCTTGCCAAGAATCACGAACAGGTTCGAGAAGTCAAGGCTGCCGACGATCGATCCGACGATAGGCATGATCAGGTCGCTGACGGCAGAGTCGACGATCTTGCCGAAAGCGCCTCCGATGATCACGCCCACGGCAAGATCCATCACGTTGCCCTTGAGGGCGAACTCCTTGAATTCCGACATCATGCTCATGAACTGTTCTCCGGGGTGCTGGCGTGTAAGTTTCGGTCGGATCGACTGGAAATCCAGACGGATTATCTGGAAGATTCGCGGGGCGAACGTAAAGAATCCGCTGGCAGGTACGTGGCCTTTCGCCAAAAGGCGTCAGCTACAATCCACCGCTGTACCCGTTAGCGAAGATTTCATTGAGGATTCCCATGAGTGACACCCAAGTCGACAGCAGCAAACGGACGTGGCTGATCGCCTCGAGTTGCGCTGGCGTGGTGGGCGGCGCGTTTGTAGCCGTACCATTTGTGAGCAGTTTCCAGCCCTCCGAAAAGGCCAAGGCCGCAGGTGCCGCGGTGGAGGCCGATATCTCCGCGATCAGGCCAGGCGAGAAAATGACCGTCGAATGGCGCGGCAAACCAGTCTGGATCGTTCGCCGCACCCCAGAGCAACTGGCGGCCCTCAAGACGCTCGATCCCCAACTCGCCGACCCCAAGTCGCTGCGCAAGCCAGCCGAGTTCACGCCTTCCTACGCCCTCAACGAAGCGCGCTCCATCAAGCCCGAGTTTCTGGTCGTGGTTGGCATCTGCACCCATCTGGGGTGCTCGCCGTCCGACAAGTTTCAGGCTGGCCCGCAGCCCTCTTTGCCGGACGACTGGCAAGGGGGCTTCTTCTGCCCCTGCCACGGTTCCACCTTCGACCTGGCGGGCCGCGTCTACAAGAACAAGCCCGCACCCGACAACCTCGAAGTGCCGCCCCATATGTATTTGTCCGACAGCCGCCTGCTGATCGGCGATGACAAGAAGGCCTGACCGGACACTATCATGGCTGAATTCAAAGAAGTCTCCCCCAACGCGCCGATGCCGGAAAAGCTCCTGAACTGGGTCGACAACCGGTTCCCGCTGAGCAAGCTGTTCCAGGACCACATGTCGCGTTACTACGCGTCAAAGAACCTCAACTTCTGGTACATCTTTGGCGCGCTGTCATTGCTGGTGCTGGTGATCCAGATCGTCACCGGCATTTTCTTGGTGATGCATTACAAGCCCGATGCCGCCCTGGCCTTCGGCTCGGTCGAATACATCATGCGCGACGTTCCTTGGGGCTGGCTGGTGCGCTACATGCACTCCACGGGCGCCTCGGCATTTTTTGTGGTGGTCTACCTGCACATGTTCCGCGGCCTCATTTACGGCAGTTACCGCAAGCCGCGAGAATTGGTCTGGGTGTTCGGTTGCGCAATCTTCCTGTGCCTGATGGCCGAAGCCTTCATGGGGTACCTGTTGCCATGGGGCCAGATGAGTTACTGGGGCGCCCAAGTGATCGTCAACCTGTTCGCCGCCATTCCCTTCATTGGCCCAGACCTGGCCTTGCTGATCCGTGGCGACTATGTGGTGGGCGACGCCACGTTGAACCGCTTCTTCAGCTTCCACGTCATCGCGGTGCCGCTGGTCCTGCTGGGCCTGGTGGCCGCGCACATCATCGCGCTGCACGAGGTGGGCTCGAACAACCCCGATGGCATCGAGATCAAGGCCAACAAGGGCAAGGATGGCATTCCCCTCGACGGCATCCCGTTTCACCCCTACTACACCGTGCATGACATTTTCTCAGTCAGTGTGTTCCTGATGATCTTCAGTGCCATCGTGTTCTTTGCGCCCGAGTTCGGCGGCTATTTCCTGGAGTACAACAACTTCATTCCGGCCGACCCTTTCAAGACCCCGCTGCACATTGCGCCAGTGTGGTATTTCACGCCCTATTACTCGATGCTTCGCGCTATCACCACCGAGATGATGTACGTGCTGATTTTGTGCGTGGTATTGGGGGCTCTGTTCGCGGTCGCCAAGATTCGCATGCCGAGTTTCCTGAAGCCGGTCATCTTGCTGGCAGCCGCTGGAGTGGCCGCCATGATGTGGGCCATCGACCCGAAGTTCTGGGGCGTGGTGGTGATGGGTGGCTCGGTGATCATCCTGTTTTTCCTGCCCTGGCTGGATTTCAGCCCGGTGAGGTCGATCCGCTACCGCCCGAGCTGGCACAAGTATCTTTACGGCATTTTCGTCATCAATTTCTTGGTACTGGGCTACCTGGGCGTGCAACCGCCGTCGGCCATCGGCGAGCGTGTGTCGCAGGTGGGGACCATGTTCTATTTCGGCTTCTTCTTGCTGATGCCCTGGTGGAGCACACTCGGTGAACCCAAACCGGTTCCCGAGCGCGTGACCTTTGTGCCGCACTGAGCGAGAGAGGCGATAACCATGACAATCCTTCGTGACTCTGCCAAGCTCTTGTGGGCCCTGGTGGCATCGTGCGCCCTGATGACCGGGACTGTGCAGGCGGCCGGTGAAGGCATCTCCTGGGACAAGGCACCCAACAAGACCAATGACCTGACCGCCCTGCAAAATGGCGCCAAGCTGTTCGTCAACTACTGCCTGAACTGCCACTCGGCAGCCTTCATGCGCTACAACCGTCTGCGCGACATCGGCCTGACCGAGCAGCAGATCAAGGACAACCTGTTGTTCTCCACCGAAAAGGTCGGCGACACCATGATGTCCAATATCAACCCGAAAGAGGCCAAGGAATGGTTTGGTGCCAACCCGCCCGACCTGACCGTGATCGCCCGCTCGCGTGCGGATTTCGGCAAAGGGTCGGGTCCCGATTACCTGTATACCTACCTGCGCACCTACTATCCCGACGACACCAAGGTAACTGGCTGGAACAACCTGGCCTTCCCCAATGTGGGGATGCCGCATGTGTTGTGGCAACTGCAGGGCACGCGCAAGCCGGTCTACGAAGTCAAGCAAGAGCACGGCCTCGAGGTCAAGGTTTTCAAGGGATGGGAACAGCTAACCCCTGGCACCATGACGCCTTTGGAGTTTGACCAAGCCATCGGTGACCTGGTGGGCTACTTGCAGTGGATGGGCGAGCCGGCCCAGAACACCCGTACCCGCGTGGGCGTGGGCGTGCTGCTGTTCCTGGCTCTGCTGACGTTCCTTACCTGGCGCCTGAATGCGGCCTACTGGAAAGACATCAAGTAATTTTGTTCACAGTCCAAACCTGGTCCTCAAGGCCAGGTTTGCTTTTTCAGAGTGGGAGTGCTTCGGCGCTTCCCACTCTTTTTGATTTTTAGGAGCCTTCGCCATGATGGTCTTGTATTCAGGAACGACCTGCCCGTTTTCTCATCGTTGCCGCTTTGTCCTGTTCGAGAAGGGGATGGATTTCGAGATCCGAGATGTCGACCTGTACAACAAGCCGGAAGATATCAGTGTCATGAACCCCTACGGCCAGGTGCCGATCCTGGTCGAGCGCGACCTGATCCTGTACGAGTCGAACATCATCAACGAGTACATCGACGAGCGCTTCCCGCACCCCCAACTCATGCCCGGCGACCCGGTCGACCGCGCGCGCGTGCGACTGTTCCTGCTCAATTTCGAGAAGGAGCTGTTCGTGCATGTGTCCACGCTGGAATCGCGCGCCGCCAAGAGCAACGAGAAGCTGCTTGAAAAATCGCGCGCCCACATCCGCGACCGCCTGACGCAACTCGCCCCGATCTTCCTGAAAAACAAGTACATGCTGGGCGACGGCTTCTCGATGCTCGACGTAGCCATCGCACCCTTGCTCTGGCGGCTGGATTATTATGGGATCGATCTGAGCAAGAACGCGGCACCGCTGCTCAAATACGCCGAGCGCATCTTTTCGCGCCCGGCCTACATCGAGGCGCTGACGCCCTCCGAGAAGGTGATGCGCAAGTAAGCCAAAGCCACAAGGGGTTTGCCGATGACCGTTGATGCCCAGGAAACCACGTCGACCCGGCCTTACCTCATCCGGGCGCTGTACGAATGGTGCACCGACAACGCTTTGACCCCCTATGTGGCGGTGCAGGTAGACGACACTGTTCAGGTCCCCCGGGAGTATGTGAAGGATGGCGAAATCGTCCTCAACATCAGTTTCGACGCCACCAGTTCGCTCAAGCTGGGCAACCATTTCATCGAGTTCAGTGCCCGGTTTGCGGGCACTGCGCGCGAGATCATGGTGCCGGTGGATCGCGTCATTGCTATCTATGCACGCGAGAACGGGCAAGGCATGGCATTTCCACAGGGGCCGGCAACGGCATCGTCGGGCGCCCGGAAAATGGCCGATACAGTCGCTAGCCGCCATGCGGGCAGCCCTCCATCGCCGGCAGAAGGCGCAGCGCGCGGCGGCGGCGGCGACACGGAGGTGCGCCTGGTGCCCCTGTCCGGCACGCCACCCGAGGGGCATAGCGAGACACCTGACGGCGCACCTCCGGGCGGCCGGCCCAAGCCCACGCTGACGCGTATCAAATGATGCGGTTGCAGTGCGTTACTGTGAGAGCGTGAGCGGCTGGGCCGCGAGCCTCCTGTAAAATTTCGTCGAAGCCGATTTAGCTCAGTTGGTAGAGCAACCGCCTTGTAAGCGGTAGGTCGTCAGTTCGATTCCGACAATCGGCACCACTTGACCGTTTCACACGGTCCCAGGAATTCCAATGAACCCGAACGCCCCCTCGCATCGGGCTTGTTGTGGTAAGCCAAACCAATTTGGTTTGGCGACGATTTCTTTGAATAGCTTGAGCATGAGGCTCGAAAGGCGCCAGGCTGCGGGAACGACGGTACCCGCGCGAGCAATTTTTGAGCCTGCCTCCAGAGGCGTGTTGGCTATCAGGTCGAACCGGACTGCAGATGCTCAGAGGTCCGCTCGGGCAAGCTTTGTGCCAGCGTGCGGCGCGCTGGCTAGCTGGCGGCGCACTCCGAACGTCAACAACAGCAAGCCTCCGGCCAGCATGGCCCAGGAGCGGGGCTCGGGTACGACAGCCGCGATCTGGTATATATTGCCGTTCAAGCCCAAGGCGTAGAGATTGCCAACACCGTCTTGCCCAAAGGAAGTGAGCTGGAACTTTCCAAACGGTGTGCCCAGTTGCGCCGTGCGATCGGTGAAGCCGCTGGCTAGCCCGCCATTTAAAGTGAAAATTTTCCCTGAGACGAAATCGCCGAAGAAATAGGCGCCGTCGAGGCCGGGCTCGCCGGTGCCACGGTAGACATAACCACCGATGACGGATTCGCCGATCGGCCCGTGTGCATAGTCGAAGATCGGGTCTATCGCGCCGGCTGGTGCTGGATCACTGACAGCAGGGTTGTCGCCCGTTCCCTCGCGCGGGCGCCAGCCGTAATTGGCTCCACCCAACGCCTCCGCGGCCTGGAAGTTGATCTCTTCGCGGGTATCCTGGCCGACGTCCGAGATCCAGAGGTTGCCGCTCAGCCGGTCGAAACTGTTGCGGTAAGGGTTGCGCAGGCCAAGAGCCCAGACCTCCGGGTTGCCGCCTACACCGCTGACGTACGGGTTGTCGGCAGGGATCATGTACGGATTGATGGCTTGCGGTGTTGGCGTTATGCGCAGGATCTTTCCCAGATTGCTGCTCGTGCTTTGGGCGTAGCGGTCAGGGTCGTTGCCGCTTCCTCCATCCCCGGTGGCGATGTACAACTGCGCCGGCAGGCTGGGATCGTCGGTATATCGAAAGCCAATCCAGCCTGCCTTGTGGTTGTCACGTCCTGCCGGTTGGGGCACGGTGAGCAGGGTCCGGCCGGAGCCTGGGTCTGCGGTGTTTGACGCGGCGGATGGCGCCGTGTAACTTGCCACCACGGTGGCATGGGTCGTCTTGTCGATGTAGTCCACGTAAAAGCGGCCATTGCTGGCAAAGCCCGGGTCGAAGGCCAGCCCCAGCAGGCCGCGCTCGCCGGACGTGCCGACACTGGCGCTGATGTCGAGGTAGGTCGATACCGTTCCGTTCTGCAGCACCTTGATGCGGCCGGACTTCTCCACCACAAAAAGCCGTGCATCACCCATTGGTGCCGTGAGGAAGACCGGTGTTTCGAAGCCACTTCCCACCAGGACGGAATTCAGCGCAAATACCGGGAATGCGGTGGAGGTGGCCAACATGGCCAGCAAAGAGGGAAAATATCGCATGGTTGTAGTCGGACGGCCGGATGTATCAACCGCTCTCCCTGGCTGCAGTATGGGCGCCTATGACCGAAATCGCAAGAACGAATGGGCTAAACCGCATTGCTGAACGGGTTACATGGATGGCCGGTGTGACGGTGCTGTTGAAGCATTTGTCGGCAACCGTGCCCACTACGCTGCTGGATGGCCTGGGGCTGCTCGTAACAGCGGGAACAAACTGCCTACCGAGCCGGTTGACACCCTTGCACTTTGCCCGTGATTCGGGACGTAGAGCCTCAGCTGGCCTGAAAATGCGCAGCGTCCATTACCACCGGCGCCTTGGACACTAGCGGCGCGTCGTAGCAGGCGCACGCATGCGCCATGGCATTGGTGCCCGGAGCGACGCAGCCGATCACGCGATTCCTTGGTTGAACATGGGTGAACTCCTGCCGGCTCTATTTCAGGCCCATGCAGTTGGCGTAGTCAGCCAGTTCCCTGGCGTTCACGTGGAGGAGGGTGTTCGTTGCGTCGATGAAGGCACGATCGTGACGTCCGCGGGCATTGCAGCCGGAATCGACATGAGCCTGCATCTGGTTGCACGCCTGGTCAGCACCGAGCTAGCGCAGGCCACTGCCCGGCAGTGGACGTGCCCTGGCGTGATCAACCAGGGCGCGAGCTGCCTGCGTCTCTCAAGGAACCCACACCATGAGACGACTCTCTGCCAAGAGCTTGTCCACTGTGGATGGGAGTGCACGGCATCGTGTCGGTTCCTTGGGGGAAAGCGGGCGGTCCCTACCCAGCCAGAACCTGCTGCTGGCCGGTTATGCGCCGGCCTGCAGCGCGGCGCGGCTTGATGACCCCGTGCTGGCGCAGACACAGCGCGCACTGGCGCAATGGACTGCCACCCATGACCCGATGCCGGGGCCGGTGATGGATACGCAATGGAACCTTCTACAGCGCAATCGTGGCGGCCAATGGTTGGCCGCCAAGCTGGTCCCCTGGGCGGCCGGGCTGCCGCAGAGCGGCCAGACATCCGGCCGGCAGTCGGTATGATGTAGCCGTTGGGAATGGACGACCGGGTCCGCGTCAGGGCAGCGTTGCGCGCTGTACCTTGATCCGGATCGCCTCCACCGACCAGCCCTTGGAGCGCAGGTGCGCTGCCAGGGCGGGAAGCATCTGGCGCAGCTTGGCTGCGGCAGAGTTGTTGTCGATCAGCAGGCACCAGGTCGTGCCTTCGATGGGACCGGCCTGGATACTGGCGCGCAGTGCAGGCGCAATGAGCGGAGAAATGGCCTGCAGGCGGGCCACCGAATCGCGGCTCAGCTCGGTCAGGCGGGCCAGCGTTGGAGAATCCAGAGTGGCCTCGTGCAGCGTGACAGACTGGTTGCGGCGCGGGGTGAAACCTGTCATTGAATGGAGCATGAAAGAGTGCATTTGATTATCACGGATGCATGGCTGGCCCGGAGCCGGGCTATCCACCTGAGCGGCACCCGGCTCGTGTTGTCGGGGCTTGCGCTGTCGCTGCTGCTGATGGTTGTTGCAGCAATGCTCTACCACTGGGTGTTCCTCAAGGGTGCGCGCGAGGGCTGGCCGTTGGTGGGTTCACTGGTGCGGCTGGTGGTGCAAGACGAGTTCGCGCAGCGCGACCGGTTCATGCGCGACAACCTGGACGCCCTGGCACGCAAGGTGGGCGAAATGCAGGCCAAGTTGACACAGCTCGAATCCCTGGGTGAGCGGGTGTCCGGCCTGGCGGGGGTCAATCCAGCCGAGGTGAAGGCGCAGCCGGGGCAGGGCGGCGCCCTGGTGACCGGGCGTCCGCTGTCGATGGAGGAGTTGCAGGCCACCCTGGCCGACCTGGGCCGGTTGACCGACCAGCGCACCGATCTTCTGACCGTGCTGGAGTCGCGCCTGTTCGACCAGAAGATGCGCAGCCTGATGGTGCCGACCCAAAGGCCCGTGGCGCTGGGCATGCTCGGTTCAGAGTTCGGCTGGCGCCTAGACCCGATCACCGGGCATTCTGCCTTGCATACCGGGCTGGATTTCCAGGCCGACCCCGGTACCCCGATCATTGCGGCCGCTGGCGGCGTGGTCATCAGTCAGCAATACCACCCGGCCTATGGCAATCTGGTCGAAATCGACCACGGCAATGAACTGGTCACCCGCTATGCCCACGCCTCGGCAGTTTTCGTGCGTCAGGGCGACCTGGTCAAACGCGGCCAGAAAATCGCCGAAGTCGGCTCCACCGGTCGCTCTACCGGGCCGCACCTGCATTTCGAGGTGCTGGTGCAGGGCATCCCGCAGGACCCACAAAAATTCCTCGATGCCGGCAGCCAGCTGGCCGAGCAACAGGTCAGCAAGAACACCCCGTTGATGGGGCGCAGCGGACTGGCCAGGGAGCCCCCGAGTTGGAGCCCGGTACGCAGGTAAAATCCCGGGCTTGCGTGTTCCCTGCGCCAGCGCCCCAGCGAGGAGTGTTTCGCCAGGGGCACCCCCCGTTCCAACCCGTTTGAAAAGAGGATTGCGCTGTTCGGTTGCCCCCGACGGGTGGCGGACACGCGTGTTTGCATGGCTACCAATTTCCTGACCAAGTTTTTCGGCAGTCGCAATGACCGCCTGCTCAAGCAGTTCCGCAGCAGCATTGCAAAGATCAATGCGCTGGAGCCCGAACTGGAAAAGCTCACCGACGAAGCCCTGCGCGCCAAGACCGAGGCCTTCAAGGCCCGGGCCGCGGGCGGAGAGAGCCTTGACAGCCTGCTGGTGGAGGCGTTTGCGGTGGTTCGCGAGGGCTCCAAGCGGGTGATGAAGATGCGCCACTTCGATGTGCAGTTGCTCGGCGGCATGTCGCTGCACACCGGCAAGATCTCCGAGATGGGCACCGGCGAAGGCAAAACCCTCACGGCCACGCTGCCGGTGTACCTGAATGCGCTGACCGGCAAAGGCGTGCACGTGGTGACGGTGAATGACTACCTCGCCAACCGCGACGCGCAGTGGATGGGCCGGCTGTACAACTTTCTCGGGCTGACGGTGGGCATCAACCTGCCCCAGATGCCGCGCGAGGACAAGCAGGCCGCCTACCGCGCCGACATCACCTACGGCACGAACAACGAATACGGCTTCGACTACCTGCGCGACAACATGGTCTACGAGGTTGCAGACCGGGTGCAGCGCGGCTTGAACTATGCCATCGTCGACGAGGTCGACTCCATCCTGATTGATGAGGCGCGCACACCGCTCATCATCAGTGGCCAGGCGGAAGACCACACCAGCCTATATGTGGCGATCAACAAGATGGCGCCCCGCCTGACCCGCCAGGAGGGCGAGGCTGACCCGCGTACCGGCGAGGGCGTGACCAAACCGGGCGACTTCACGGTCGATGAGAAGAGCCGCCAGGTGTTCCTCACCGAACAGGGCCACGAGACTGCCGAGCGCATCATGGCCGACCTGGGCCTGATCCCCGAGGGTGCGTCGCTGTACGACCCGTCCAACATCACTTTCATGCACCACATGTATGCGGCATTGCGGGCCAACCACCTGTACCACCGCGACCAGCACTATGTGGTGCAGGCGGGCGAGATCGTCATCGTCGATGAGTTCACCGGTCGCCTGATGACGGGCCGGCGCTGGAGCGACGGCCTGCACCAGGCGGTCGAGGCCAAGGAAGGTGTGTCCATCCAGCCCGAAAACCAGACCATGGCGTCGATCACGTTCCAGAACTACTTCCGGCTGTACGGGAAGCTCGCCGGCATGACGGGCACCGCCGACACCGAGGCCTACGAGTTCCAGGAGATCTATGGCCTGGAGACCGTGGTGATTCCGCATAACCGCCCCAGCAAGCGGGGCGACCAACTCGACCGGGTTTACAAGACGACGCGCGAGAAGTACGAGGCCGCCATCACGGACATCCGCGAATGCTACGAGCGGGGCCAGCCAGTGCTGGTGGGCACCACCTCCATCGAAAATTCCGAGATCATCGCCACGCTGCTCGAAAAGGAAAAGCTGCCGCACCAGGTGCTCAACGCCAAGCAGCACGCACGCGAGGCCGACATCGTCGCGCAGGCCGGGAGCTCAAAGATGATCACGATCGCCACCAACATGGCCGGTCGTGGGACCGACATCGTGTTGGGGGGCAACATCGAGAAACTGGTGCAGGCTGTCGAGGCCGACGAGGCCCTCGACGCAGCCGCCCGGGCTGCGCGGGTGACCGAGTTGCGTGGGCAATGGACACGGGACCACGAGGCGGTTACCGCCGTGGGCGGCCTGCGCATCATTGCCACCGAACGCCACGAGTCGCGGCGCATCGACAACCAGCTGCGGGGCCGCTCTGGCCGTCAGGGGGACCCGGGTTCGTCGCGCTTCTACCTGAGCCTGGATGATTCACTGATGCGCATTTTTGCGGGTGATCGCGTGCGCTCCATCATGGACCGGCTCAAGATGCCCGATGGCGAGGCCATCGAGGCCGGCATCGTCACCCGCAGCATCGAGAGCGCACAGCGCAAGGTCGAGGCCCGCAACTTCGACATGCGCAAGCAACTGCTCGAGTACGACGACGTCTCCAACGACCAGCGCAAGGTGATCTACCAGCAGCGCAACAACATCCTCGATGCCACCGACCTGACGGCCCAGATCGGCGGCTTGCGCGAGGGCAGCGTGGTCGACCTGGTGCGCCAGTTCGTGCCGCCCGAATCGGTCGAGGAGCAGTGGGACCTGGCGGGCCTGGAGGCCGCACTGGCCACGGATTGGCAGATTGGCATCGACCTCAAGTCCTTCGTCCAGTCGGCCTCGGCCATCACCGACGAGGACATCGTCGAGAAGGTACAGGCGTTGGCCACCGAGGCCTTCGACGCCAAGGTGACGCTGGTCGGTGGCGAGAACTTCACCCAGTTTGAGCGCATGGTGCTGTTGCAAAGCATCGACACCCACTGGCGTGAGCACCTCAGCGCGCTCGACTACCTGCGTCAGGGCATCCATCTGCGCGGATATGCCCAGAAGCAGCCCAAGCAGGAATACAAGCGCGAAGCCTTCGAGCTGTTCGGTCAGTTGCTGGATTCGGTGAAGAACGAAGTCACCAAGACCCTGATGACCGTGCGCATCCAGTCCGGCGAGCAGGCCAGTGCGGCAGCGCAGGAACTTGAAGCACGGGCCGAAGCGATCACCAATGTCACCTATACCGCCCCAACCGGGACCGGCGAGGTCGAGACCACGGTCGACGCCACCACAGTGGCGCGCCGCGCCGGGGCCGCTGCGCTGGCGGGAGCGTCCGACGCGCCGGTGCCACGCGTGGGCCGCAACGACCCCTGCCCCTGCGGCAGCGGCAAGAAGTACAAGCAATGCCATGGCAAGCTGGCCTGAGGACCGGATGCCATGCCAGTGAACCTGCCCCTCCCCGTGGCCTCCGGCCTGTATCCCGTGTCGGGTGTCCGCCTCGGTGTCACCGAAGCCGGTATCCGCAAGGCCCACCGCAAGGACCTCACCGTCGTGCTCATCGATGCCGGTGCCTCGGTGTCGGCCGTGTTCACCCGCAACCGTTTTTGCGCGGCGCCGGTGCAGGTCTGCCGGGAACATCTGGCTTCTGGCAGTGCTGTGCGTGCGCTGGTGATCAACACGGGCAACGCCAATGCCGGCACGGGTGCCGATGGCTTGCAACGGGCACGCAGCACCTGTGCCGCGGCGGCGCGCCGCCTTGGTTTGGAGCCGCAGCAGGTTTGGCCCTTCTCCACCGGCGTCATCATGGAGCCGCTGCCGGCAGACCGCATCGAGGCCGGCCTGGATGGCGCGATTGCCGATGCCCGTGAAGACAACTGGCTGAATGCCGCACTGGGCATCATGACCACCGATACCGTGCCCAAGGCCTTCAGCGTCCGGGCGCAGGTGGGCGGCAAGACGATCACCGTGACCGGTATCAGCAAGGGTGCCGGCATGATCCGGCCCAACATGGCCACCATGCTCGGCTTTATGGCCACCGACGCCTGTGTCGACCAGGCCCTGATGCAGCAGCTCAGCCGAGAACTGGCCGATGCGTCGTTCAACTGCGTGACGGTGGATGGTGACACTTCCACCAACGATTCGCTGGTTGTGATCGCCAGCAACAAGGCCCGAAATACGCCGGTGCGTTCGCTCGACAGTGCCGACGGGCAGGCGCTCAAGTCCGCCATGCTGGGTGTGGCGTGCAGCCTGGCGCACGCCATCGTGCGCGATGGCGAAGGTGCCACCAAGTTCATCACGATCCGCGTCGAAGGTGGCAAAAGCGCCGACGAGTGTCGCCTGGTGGCCAGTGCAATCGCCCATTCGCCGCTGGTGAAAACCGCATTCTTCGCCAGTGATCCCAATCTCGGGCGCATCCTGGCGGCCGTGGGCTATGCCGGCATCGACGACCTCGACCAGAGCCTGATCGAGTTGCATCTCGACGATGTGCATGTCGCCACCCGCGGCGGACGGCATCCGGCCTACCAGGAGGCGCAGGGCCAGCGGGTCATGCAGCAAAGCGAGATCACAGTGAAGGTCGGCCTGGGCCGTGGCAATCAGTCGCTCACGCTGTGGACTTGCGACCTGAGCCACGACTACGTTTCCATCAACGCCGATTACCGGTCTTGAACCCTGTTTGCTGATGCCCGTTGCCGGGCGATGGATGCCTGAGGATGAACGACAAGTTTGAACACCTGCTGGTGCGTGCCGAGCAACTCATCGGCCGTATCGAGGCCGTATTGCCGCAACCGTTGTCAGTACCCGACTGGAATGCGGCGATTGCCTACCGTTACCGCAAGCGCAGCAGTGGCCACGGGGCCCTGGAGCCGGTACGCCATGTGGCCGGGATCCGCCTGAATGACCTGCAGGAGATCGCGCCGCAAAAAGAGAAGATCCAGCGCAATACGCTGCAGTTCGTCGAGGGCAAGACGGCCAACAATGTTCTGCTTACCGGGGCCCGGGGCACTGGCAAGTCGTCGCTGATCAAGGCTTGCCTGCAGGAGTACGCGGCCCGCGGTTTGCGACTGATCGAGGTCGACAAGGCCGACCTGATCGACCTGCCGGATATTGTCGATGTGGTGTCTGACCGGCCCGAGAAGTTCATCGTCTTCTGCGACGACCTCAGCTTCGATGATGGCGAGCCGGGTTACAAGGCCCTCAAGTCGATCCTGGACGGCTCGGTGTCGGAGACCACGCCGAATGTGCTGGTTTATGCCACCAGCAACCGCCGCCATCTGCTTCCCGAATACATGAAGGAGAACCTGACCTACACCCACACCGACGATGGCGAAGTGCATCCCGGTGAGGGCGTCGAAGAGAAGATCTCGCTGTCGGAACGCTTTGGCCTGTGGGTCAGCTTCTACCCTTTCACCCAGGATGAATACCTGACCATTGCCGCCCAGTGGCTGGGCTCCATGGGTTTGTCAGAAGCCGAGATCCAGGCTGCTCGGCCGCATGCGCTGGTGTGGGCGCTGGAGCGTGCGTCGCGCAGCGGCCGCGTGGCCTACCAATTTGCCCGCGACTACGGCGCAAGGCGCGGCGCGCCGCCGTGAGCGCTGCGCAGCCGGCTGGAGATTCCCGGCATCCCAGTGCCCTGCCCGAGGGTACCTCGGTGGGCAGCGACAGCCACACCCTGAGGGCAGACCCGGACCTTCCGCGCGAAGGCGGCGCCGATCGGGCGGTGGTCGAGGTGGCGGTCGGAGTCCTGATCCAGGCCGATGGCCGCTTTCTGCTGACCTCGCGCCCGCCCGGCAAAGTCTATGCCGGTTACTGGGAGTTTCCGGGCGGCAAACTCGAGGTCGGCGAGTCGGTCACCGCTGCCTTGCGCCGCGAACTGCAGGAGGAACTCGGTATCGACGTGACGGCCGTCTCGCTCTGGCGCACCGAGATGGTCGATTATCCGCATGCGCTCGTGCGACTCAACTTCTGCAAGGTGTCTGCATGGTCGGGCGTGCTCACGATGCAAGAGGGCCAGCAGTGCGCTTGGCAGCAGCTTCCGGTGCAGGTAGCGCCCGTGCTGCCCGGCACGGTACCGGTACTCGCGATGCTGGCCTGCGAACGCGGGTTTGTCGGCGCGACCCACTGAGCCGCCGAACCGCTGGCGCGCCTTATTGAAGCAGCGCCGGACCTGGCGGCGGTTCGTCCGGCTCGGGGCTCGCTGCCACGCGGAAACCCTCGTCGGCCCAAGCGCCGAAATCCATATTCTTGCAGCGCTCGCTGCAAAATGGCCGGAACGCGTTGGATGGGTGGAACAGGCTGTCCCCCTTGCAGGTAGGGCACACGACATTGCGCTTGCGCGATGGGATCGAAGGTTCAACCACGGCGTTGGGGAGGGCAGGTCGGCAGGGTGCGATCAGGCGCACAGGGTCAGTTCGAACGGGCAGTCCCCGGAGGCGGCGTGTAGCCGGTCATCCTCGCCGTGGCGCATGAAGCGGATCGACACCATGAGCCGGTTGCCACTGATTTCCGGGATGAGGCTGAGCGCCGCGTCCAGCCGCAGGCGCAGCAACTGAAAGGTCTTGCCCTGCGGCAGATTTTGCTGGAACTGACACCCAGCAGCCATGACTTTTTGCGGAGCGCCTGTCTCGCGAAGCATCTTCAATAGCAATGCCACCGAATCCGCCATCGGCGCCAGACTCAGGCACCAGCGCTGCAGGTCAGCCCGGCGTGTCTCTGCTGGCAGGTGCTGCCAGGCGAAATAGGCGGGCAGGTCGAATTCGCAGGTGCCGCCAGGAATGCCCACCCGGCTGCGGATGCTCATCAGCCAGTCGTTGTCGGTCAGGGCGTTGCCCGCCTTGCCCGGCACACCGGCCAAGCCGGAAAAGCATTTGTCAATGTGTGCAAAGAATCCATCCAGCGCGCGCTCGGATATGGCCGGATTGCCGCGAAAGCCATTCAGGGTCTGTCGCTGCTTTTCGAGATCCTTCAGCAAGTCGGATTTGAGGTCGGCTCGGGCGCCGACGTCCATGACTTCGAAGATGGTCGACAGGGCGTAATGGTGGTCCACCGCCGATTCACGCGACACCAGTTCAGCAAGACGCCGGAACAGGTGTTCGAGGCGCAGGTAAGTCCTGATGCGCTCGTTGAAAGGGTATTCGTAAAGGATCACGCGGTTCTTTTCGGACGACCGATCATAGCCCGAAGCATGCCGCAACCTGGTCGACCTCGGCGGCCAGCGCCTCCCGCGAGTCACCTGAATTCGACACCACAAGGTCGGCGGCAGCCAGACGCTGCGCACGGCTGGCCTGGCTGGCGATGATCTTGCGCACCGTATCGACATCCAGTGCGCTGCGACGGACCACGCGCGCGACCTGTACCTCGGGCAGGCAGTCGACCACGAGTACCCGATCGACACGCTGGCGCCAGCGCCGCGACTCGACCAGCAGGGGGATGTCGAACACGATGCAACGTGCACCGGCGGCGATTGCCACAGCTTCCTGCCGCGCTGATTCTGCGCCGACCAGCGGGTGGACGATGGCTTCGAGACGTTTGCGAGCGTTGACATCGGCGTAGCTGGCCTGGCGCATGAGGTCCCTGTCAAGTGCGCCGTTGGTGGTGATGAACTCGGAGCCGAATGCCGCAGCAAGTGCGGCGATTGCGCTACCGCCGCGGGCGGTGACAGTGCGCGAGATGGCATCGGCATCGATGACCACTGCACCATGCCCAGCCAGCATCTCGGCCACAGTGCTCTTGCCGCTGCCAATGCCTCCGGTCAAGCCCGCACGGACCATGACGTTCAGCGGACCAGACCCGAAAACGGGAAGGCGAAGGGCACGATCTGTTCCAGCCGGCCGGGGCCGAAGGCGATGGCCACCAAGCCGGCGCCTGCCAGGAAGGGGCCAAACGGAATGGGAATGTCGCGGTTGGCCACGCGCCCGACGATCAGCAGGGTCCCGCCGATGACGGAACCGACAATGGACGACAGCAGGACGATGGCCACCAGATACTCGGCGCCAAACCAGGCCCCCAGGCCGGCCAGCAATTTGAAGTCGCCGTGGCCCATACCCTGCTTGCCGGTCAGCAGGTGGTGCACCTGGTACACCGTCCACAGGCACAGGTAACCGAATACCGCGCCCCAGACGGCCGATGCCACCGGCACGCGGGTCAGGTGCAGCAGCGACGCCACCAGGCCACCCCACAGGATGAGGTAGTTCAGGTCGTCTGGCAGCAACTGCGTGTCGAAATCAATGAAAAACTGGGCAATCAGCAGGCTGGCAAAGGCGGCCCATGCGAACCCGGCAGGCGTCAGACCATGGTGCAGGGCGGCCAGCACGAAAAAACAAGCCGTGATCAACTCGACAGCAGGATAACGGACGCTGATCGACGTGCCGCAGTTGGAACACCTGCCCCGCAGCAACAGGTAGCTGAGCACCGGGATGTTCTCGTACCAGCGGATCTGGTGCTGGCAAGCCGGGCAGCTGGATGCCGGGCGCATGAGGTTGAAGGCCGGCCGCTGCGGTGGATCCTGACCGGCCAGATCGGCACAGTTGTCGGCCCACTCGACCTCCATCATTTTCGGTACGCGGTGGATCACGACATTGAGGAAGCTGCCGATCAGCAGCCCCAGTACCCCGAAGGCCGCCGCATCGGCGACCGCCGAACCCAACATCAGACCACGGCTCCGAGCTTGAAGATGGGCAGGTACATGGCGACCACGATTCCGCCGATCACGGTACCCAGCACCACGATGATGATCGGCTCCATGAGGCTGGAGATGCCGGCCACCATGTCATCCACCTCGGCCTCGAAGAAGTCGGCGGCTTTCGCCAGCATGTGGTCGATCGAGCCCGACTCCTCGCCGATCGAACACATCTGCAGAACCATCGAGGGGAACAGGTTGGCGTTAGTCATGGCGACGGTCAGCGCCGTTCCGGTGGACACCTCTTGCTGGATCCGGACGGTGGCGCGTTCGAACACCGAATTGCCAGCCGCACCGCCCACGGAGTCCAGCGCTTCGACCAGCGGGACACCGGCCGCGAACATGGTCGACAGGGTGCGCGTCCAGCGCGCGATGCAGGATTTTTCGACCAAGACTCCGAAAATGGGCAGCTTGAGCATGATGCGGTCCATCACATGCTGCACTTTTTCGTTGCGTTTCCAGGCCTCCATGAAAAAGTAAAAGCCGCCACCCAGACCACCGAAGATCAGGAACCAATACTTCACGAAGAACTCGCTCATGGCAATGACGACCAGCGTCGGCACAGGCAACTCGCCACCGAAGTTGGAGAACACCTCCTTGAAGGCCGGAATCACGAAGATCATGATCACGGCCACCACCACGAAGGCCACCACAAGCACCGAGATCGGGTACATCAGGGCCGACTTGATTTTGGACTTGATTGCCTCGGTCTTTTCCATGTAGACGGCGAGCCGGTCGAGCAGCTGGTCCAGGATACCGGCCGATTCACCGGCCTCGACGAGATTGCAGTACAGGTTGTCGAAGTACAAGGGGAACTTGCGGAAAGCCACACTGAGCGAGGTGCCGGTTTCTACATCGGTCCGGATGTCATTGAGCAGTTTGGTCACGCGGGGATTCGGGTTGCCGCGCCCGACGATGTCAAAGGCCTGCAGCAACGGAACACCGGCCTTCATCATGGTGGCGAGCTGGCGGGTGAAGATGGCGAGGTCCTTGGGCTTGATCGAGCCGCCGGCACTGGTGCGACGCTTCTTGATCTTGCCAGGCGTAACGCCCTGGCGCCGCAGGGATGCAAGGACCTGGTTCTCGCCAACGGCCCGGATCTCGCCACGCACCTGCTTGCCGTTGCGGTCTTTGCCTTCCCACTCGTAGACCGCTTCCTTGGTGCCTTTCGGCTTCGCAGTAGCCATATGGTCCTTTGGATCCCTTTAGTTACTCGTTGGTGACCGCGAGCACTTCTTCCAGAGAAGTCAGCCCCAGTTTTACTTTTTTCAGGCCAGAGCGTCGCAGGGAGTCGACACCCTCCTTGGTGGCTTGCACAGCGATCTCCAGGGCACTGCCGTCGCGCAGGATGATGCGCTGGATTTCTTCGCTCACCGGCATGACCTGGTAGATACCAACCCGCCCCTTGTACCCGCTGTTGCAGGACGAGCAGCCGACGGGCCGGTAAGTCACCCAGGTGCCATCGATCTCGTTGGCCTTGAAGCCGGCTTCGAGAAGGGCTTTTTCGGGAACTTCCACCGTAGCCTTGCAGTTGGTGCACAGGCGGCGGCAAAGCCGTTGCGCGGTGATCAGGATGACGCTGGAGGCGATGTTGAACGGGGCGATGCCCATGTTGCGCATGCGAGTCAGCGTGGTGGGCGCGTCGTTGGTGTGCAGCGTCGACAACACGAGGTGCCCGGTTTGTGCGGCCTTGATCGCGATGTCGGCTGTTTCCAGGTCGCGAATCTCGCCCACCATGATGATGTCGGGGTCCTGCCGCAGGAATGATTTCAGCGCGGCGGCGAAGGTCAGGCCGGCCTTGTCGTTGACATTGACCTGGTTCACCCCCGGAAGGTTGATTTCGGACGGGTCTTCAGCGGTGGCGATATTCACGCCCGGCTTGTTGAGCAGATTCAGGCAGGTATACAGCGATACCGTCTTGCCGGAGCCGGTCGGCCCGGTCACGAGGATCATGCCATAGGGGCGGCCAATTGCGTCCAGCAAGCGCTTCTTTTCCTCGGGTTCGTATCCGAGCGCGTCCACGCCGAGCTTGGCGCTGCTCGGATCGAGAATACGGATGACGATCTTCTCGCCAAAGAGGGTGGGCAGCGTGCTGACGCGAAAGTCGATGACCCGGTTGGGGCCGACTTTGAGCTTCATCTTGCCGTCCTGTGGCACACGCTTCTCGGAGATGTCCATCTTCGAGATGACCTTGATGCGGGAGGCGAGTTTGTCCTTGATCGCAATCGGCGGGGCTGCGATCTCGCGCAGTTCGCCATCGATGCGAAAGCGCACCCTGTAGGTGTGTTCGTAGGGTTCGAAGTGCAGGTCGGAAGCCCGCATGCTGAATGCATCGAGCAGCATCTTGTGCAGGAACTTGACGACGGGCGCATCATCGACCTCGGAGACGGCGGTCGAGTCGTTGTCGCCCACACCGTCTGCAGCCGCCTCGTCGAATTCGAACTCGCCGCCGATGATCTCTTCCATCGTCTCGGCGGCAGTCGCGCTATTGGCATCCACCAGCTTGAGCAGTTTGTCGTATTCGGCGATGACCCAATCGACGCCTAGCTGGGTGGCGAACTTGATCTTCTCTATCGCCTCCTGGTCAGACGGATCAGCGGTAGCAACGGTCAGGCGGTTGCTGCGCTTGCTGAGGACAACGACTCGGTAGGACTGACAAATCTTGGCGTCCAGCAGGCCCTTGGGAAGGCGCTGGAGGTCAATCGCATCCAGATCAACCAGTGGCGCTGCAAAAGCCGACGACATGGTGTGCGCCAGGTCAAACGCCGACACCGCGCCGGAACCGGTCAGTTCTGCAATGAAGCTTGTGCGGGCCGATGAGGCCTTGCGATAGATGTCTTCAGCGGACTTCTGACCGAGTTTGCCGGCAAGAATCAGTGCACGACCCAGGCCGGGCAAGGCAACATTGGCGGATTCCCGATTGGCAGTTTCGACGACGGACATGACCTGAAAATGTACTATGGCGTGGGTTATTCGCCTAATCATCCCCGATTGGCCTATCGATGTAAATCGAAAGGCAGTCGAAGCTGCTTGGGGAGCGGATGTTTGACAACACCCATCTTGGTCGGGGTGAGAGGATTCGAACCTCCGGCCTCTACGTCCCGAACGTAGCGCTCTACCAGGCTAAGCTACACCCCGTTTCGACCCGAAAGACACCTTCCGAGGTGTCAGTTGTCTCGGGCCAAAAGTTGATCGGCCAATTGTATCAAACAGCTTGCGTGGGGCCCTTGTGGCAATTGCTGTGCCGCGGCAATCGCGCGCTGTGCTTCCAGCGTGGCGGCCTGACGGGAAAATTCGAGGGCGCCCGTCTCTCGGACGATGGCGATGACTTCGTCCAGCATCTCGACGGCACCGGTCTCGATGGCGCCCTGGATCACGGCACGCTGGCTCGCATTGCCGCGCTGCATTGCCGAGATCAAGGGCAGCGTGGCCTTGCCTTCGCGCAGGTCGTCGCCCAGACTCTTGCCCATCACACTGGCGTCGCCTGCGTAGTCAAGCACGTCGTCGATGACCTGGAATGCGGTTCCCAGGGCCTGACCATACAGTGCGCTGGCTTCTTCCAGCTCGGGGGACGCACCCGCCAAAATGGCGCCCACGCGTGAGCTGGCCTCGAAGAGCTTGGCGGTCTTGGCGCGGATCACATGCAGATAACTGGCTTCGTCGATGGCGGCGTTGTGCATGTTCATGAGTTGCAGCACTTCACCTTCGGCGATCACATTGGTCGCTTCGGCCAGCACCTCCATGATGCGCATGTTCCGGGCCTCGACCATCATCTGGAAGGCACGGGAATACAGGAAGTCGCCAACGAGTACGCTGGCCGGATTGCCGAACGTTTCATTGGCTGTCGCGTTTCCGCGACGCATGACGGAGTCGTCGACCACGTCATCATGCAACAGGGTTGCGGTATGGATGAATTCGACCACGGCAGCCAGGTTGAATCGCTGGTCGCCCCGGTACCCCAGCGCGCCGCAGGTTAGCAGCAGCAAGGCAGGCCGCAGCCGCTTGCCACCCGCGGCAATGATGTAGCGCGACACAGTACTGACCAGCGGCACGCCGGAGTCCAGGCGTCGAGCGATCACCGTGTCTACTTCACCCATGTCGGTGGCGATAATGGACAGCGTTACGGCTTTGGAGGGAGGGGATTGGGTTTGCAAGGTCGGTGGCCAGACTACTTGAATAGATTATAGGAACCCTCCCCGGTGGTGCCAGCCGGACCGGTTGGCACCACCGGGGCTATCTGGAGTCTCGCAGCTGTTTCGCCGTGCTACACTCGCGGGCTGCGCGAAAATTCTCTCGTGCAGTTCAATTGAAGAGGTTCATATGTACGCGGTCATAAAAACCGGTGGCAAACAGTATCGTGTTGCTGCGGGCGAAAAAATCAAAGTAGAACAGATTGCTGCGGATGTAGGCCAGGAGATTGTGATCGATCAGGTGCTTGCTGTCGGCAACGGCGCAGAAATCCGGGTCGGTACCCCCTTGGTATCCGGCGCAACAGTCACAGCCACTGTCCTGGCACATGGAAAGCACGACAAGGTCGGCATCTTCAAGATGCGCCGCCGCAAGCACTACCAGAAGCGCCAGGGCCATCGCCAGCAGTTCACCGAACTGCATATTGGGGTGATTGCAGGCTGAAGGGAAACTGGGCGTCGGCTATCCGGCCCGATTGATTGGAGAGAAACATGGCACAGAAAAAAGGCGGCGGCTCTACGCGAAACGGGCGGGATTCCAAGCCCAAGATGCTGGGTGTGAAGGCATTCGGGGGTGAATCCATCACCGCCGGCGCCATCATCGTGCGCCAGCGCGGCACCCGGTTCCACCCGGGGACCCATGTGGGCATCGGCAAGGACCACACCCTGTTTGCCTTGGCAGATGGAAAGGTATCCTTCGCAATCAAGGGCGCCCTCAACAAGCACACGGTGAACATCACCCCGGCTTGACCCGGAGCCTGCCCCGGCAGCAAACCCTGCGCCCAGCGCGGGGTTTTTCGTTTATAAAGTCTGTCATCGTCCCTGCGGCCCAGCTTGCATATGCCCATGGGTCGTGCGTGACGGGACCAGGTCCCCAGACAGTCGCATTCGCAGCGGTCATCGCACCATGAAATTTGTCGACGAAGCCTTTATCGACATCTCGGCTGGAGATGGCGGGGCAGGCTGCGTCTCTTTCAGGCACGAGAAGTACAAGGAGTTTGGTGGTCCGAATGGCGGCGATGGCGGGCGCGGTGGCCACGTGTTTGCTGTGGCCGATCCCAACCTCAATACGTTGGTCGACTACCGCTATGCACGGCGCCATGACGCCAAGCGCGGGCAGCACGGAATGGGGTCGGACATGTTCGGCGCGGCAGGTGACGACATCACGTTGAAGATGCCCGTCGGCACGATCATCACCGATGCAGAGACCGGGGAGGTTTTGTACGAGCTCCTCAACCCCGGCGAGGTCATCACCATCGCCAAGGGCGGCGATGGCGGCTTTGGCAACATGCGGTTCAAAAGTGCCATCAACCGCGCGCCCCGGCAAAAGACGCCGGGCTGGCCAGGCGACAAGAAGAACCTCAAGCTCGAGTTGAAAGTCCTGGCCGATGTCGGCCTGCTCGGCATGCCCAACGCCGGTAAGTCGACACTGATCACCGCCGTTTCCAATGCCCGCCCTCGGATTGCCGATTACCCGTTTACCACGCTGCATCCCAATCTGGGTGTGGTTCGGGTGGGGCCGGAGCAGAGCTTCGTTGTCGCTGACCTCCCCGGACTGATCGAAGGGGCGTCGGAAGGTGCGGGGCTGGGCCATCTGTTTCTGCGCCATTTGCAACGCACGCGCCTGTTGCTGCATGTGGTGGATATGGCGCCATTCGATGACAGTGTCGACGTGGTGGTGCAGGCCCGGGCCATCGTCAACGAATTGAAGAAGTACGATCAAGCCCTTTACCGCAAGCCGCGCTGGCTGGTACTGAACAAGCTCGACATGGTGCCCGAGCCAGAACGTCAAGCCCTTGTCAAGGATGTGGTGCGCCGTTTGCGGTTCAAGGGGCCGGTATTCGAAATTTCCGCGCTGACCCACCAAGGCTGTGATGCCCTCGTGAAGGCCGCCTACCACCACGTGCACGCGCAACAGGTGCTCGAGGCGCCGCCCGCGCCGGTAGATCTCCGTTTCGCCCCTGATTCCACAGCCTGAGCCCGCCATCCGCCGGGCACCTCCATGCCCTGCAACCATCGAAAAACTGCAGTTTCCAAACATGCCCACCGATCCGCCATCGAATGCCGTGCGTGACGCCCGGCGCATTGTCGTCAAGGTCGGATCCAGTTTGGTCACCAACGATGGGCGTGGCCTGGATGAACGTGCCATCGGTGAGTGGAGCCGCCAAATCGCCGTACTCGTCAGCGAGGGACGCGAGGTCGTCATGGTTTCCAGCGGCGCCATTGCCGAGGGCATGAAGCGATTGGGCTGGGTGAGCCGCCCGCGCCAGATCCATGAGTTGCAGGCTGCAGCAGCCGTTGGCCAGATGGGCCTGGCGCAAATGTACGAGTCCAAGCTGCGTGAACAGGGGCTGGGCAGTGCCCAGGTGCTGCTCACCCATGCGGACCTGGCCGATCGGGAGCGTTACCTGAACGCGCGGACCACGCTGCTGACCCTGCTCAAGTTGGGGGTCCTGCCGGTCATCAACGAGAACGACACGGTCGTCAATGACGAAATCAAGTTTGGCGACAACGATACGCTGGGCGCTCTGGTGGCGAATCTGGTCGAGGCGGATGTGTTGATTATTCTGACCGATCAGAAGGGTCTGTACACCTCGGATCCGCGCAAGGACCTCGCTGCGGAGTTTGTTTACCGCGGCATTGCCGGTGATCCTGCCCTGGAGTTGATGGCGGGCGGCGCCGGTTCGAGTATCGGCCGTGGGGGCATGCTGACCAAGATCCTGGCGGCGCGACGTGCTGCCGGTTCAGGCGCGTCCACCGTGATTGCCTGGGGACGCGAGCCCGATGCGCTGCTGCGGTTGTGCGCCGGTGAATCCATCGGAACTCTGCTGGTCGCTCAGACACAAAAGACGCAGGCCCGCAAGCAATGGATTGCTGACCATTTGCAACTGCGCGGTTCGGTCACCGTCGACGCGGGCGCTGCAATCAGGTTGCGCCAGGATGGCAAGAGCCTGCTCCCGATCGGCATGACCGGCGTGGAAGGGGAGTTCTCCCGCGGAGACGTGATTGCAGTGCGCGAGGAGGGAGGCGCCGAGATCGCACGTGGCTTGGCCAACTACTCGAGTTTCGAGGCACGCCTGATTTGCCGAAAGCCTTCGACCGACTTCGAGCGATTGCTGGGTTACACCGCAGAGCCGGAAATGCTCCATCGCGACAACCTGGTACTGACGCGCTGACAGTGGGCCTGACCGGCCTCATTTATCCTGGAAGCTTGTTTCAACGCCCTTCAGCTTCTTGATGATGGCTTGCGGCGTACTGGTAACCGCGCTGCGGCCATCGCATGCGCCCTGGCGCGCGAATGCCAGGGCATGCTGCGACGGCTGGTTGTTGCGCAAAGGCGTCCATTCCGGGTTGCTGACAGACGACCAGACTTTGGCAGAGGTATAGCGGGCATACAGCTTGACCTCGGCCGTCTTGCAGCGGATGCCTTCGTAAGTCGCGTTCACCGAGCCACCGGGCGACCGCGCCACCATGACAAAACGCACCACGCCGTCGCCCGTGACCCGAATCGACTCTGGATCGACGCCCAGCCTGACTGCCATGTGTCGTGGCATATCGAGGTCGATCACCCGGGATGTCTCGAAGGCTGGCGGTGCTGGCACCGCGGACTCTTTCCAGTCGGGATCGGAATCGGCGATTTGCGCCACAGCGAGCCCTGCCATCAGCACAAGCCCGCAACCCAGCAGCGCCTCAACTCGCATGGGGATCCGATCCGCCGGCTTGCGGCTGGTTGGTCTGTGGGTCGGGTTCGAATGTGGCCCCCGGCGGCAATTCGAAGCCGCCTCCGTGCAGACCGCCAGGCCCGGTATGGGGTTCGCCGCGGCCTCCCTGGCGCAAGTATCGGTTGCGTACTTCATTGCGTGGAAGATAACGCGCCAGTTCGGTCAGCGCCATTTCGTAAACGCCGCGTTTGAATTCAACCACCATGTCCAGCGGGACCCAGTAGTCATTCCAGCGCCATGCGTCAAACTCGGGATGGTCGGTGGCACGCAAGTTGAGATCCCAGTCGTAGCCCATCAACTGGAGCAGGAACCAGATCTGTTTTTGCCCCTTGTAGTGGCCGCGAGCATCCCGGCGGATGTAGCGGTCCGGCACCTCGTAGCGCAACCAGTCCCGGGTACGTGCGACCACGCATACGTGCTCCGGCTGGAGCCCCACCTCTTCATGCAATTCACGGTACATGGCCTGTTCGGGGGTTTCCCCCCGATCAATGCCACCCTGCGGAAACTGCCATGAATGGGTACGAATGCGTTTGCCCCAGAAAACCTGGTTTCTCTGGTTGAGCAGGACGATGCCGACATTGGGCCGAAAGCCGTCCCGGTCAAGCATAATCAAACCCCAATTTTCTAAACTGATTCCATTATGCACAGTGATTGCTGTGGATCAATAGCTTCTCGCCTGTTCCCTATCCCAACTGCCTCATGAAAGCCTCCCAATTCTTCATTTCAACGCTCAAGGAGGCGCCCGCCGACGCCGAAGTCGCCAGCCACCAGTTGATGATGCGCGCGGGTTTGATCAAGAAACTGGGTGCAGGGATTTACACCTATATGCCGATGGGGCTGCGCGTGATCCGCAAGGTGGAGGCCATCGTTCGCGAGGAGATGAACCGTGCCGGCGCTATCGAGATCGCCATGCCAGTGGTCCAGCCAGCCGAATTGTGGCAAGAGACTGGCCGCTTTCTCAAGATGGGCCCCGAGTTGCTGCGCATCCGCGATCGCCATGATCGCGACTACGTCGTTCAGCCCACCAGCGAGGAGGTGGTCACCGACATCGCGCGCCAGGACATCAAGAGCTACAAGCAGTTGCCGGTCAACCTCTACCAGATCCAGACCAAGTTCCGGGACGAACGACGCCCCAGGTTTGGGCTGATGCGCGGGCGTGAGTTCACCATGAAAGACGCCTACAGCTTCGACCGGGATCCCGAAGGCGCCAAACGCAGCTACCAGACCATGGCGCAAGCCTACCGGCGCATCTTCGACCGGTTCGGGCTGCGCTATCGCGCGGTGGCAGCCGACAGTGGGGCGATCGGCGGTGAACTCAGCGAGGAATTCCAGGTGATCGCGGCCACAGGCGAAGACGCGATCGTCTACTGCCCGACCAGCGCCTATGCCGCCAATATGGAGAAGGCCGAGTCCTTGGCCCCACAGTCTGCGCGGCCGCCGGGGCAACAGCTGCTGGCCAAGACCGCCACGCCCTCCAAGAGCACTTGCGCAGATGTCGCCCGGTATCTGCAGGTGCCGTTGCAGCACACCGTCAAGTCACTGGTGCTGGCGACGGAGGAAAAGGGGGCAGACGGAGCGGTCATCAAGACCACCGTCTGGCTGTTCATGCTGCGCGGCGATCACGACCTCAATGAGGTCAAGGCCAACAAGGTGGCTGGCATGGAAGGCGGGTTTCGCTTCGCGAGCCTGCCAGAGATCGACGAGCACTTTGGATGCAAGCCCGGCTATCTCGGGCTCATCAATATGCGCAAACCAGTGCGGGTGGTGGTCGACCGCGAAGTGGCCGTGATGAGCGACTGGATCTGTGGCGCCAACGAACCGGATTACCACTACACCGGTATCAACTGGGGTCGCGACTTGCCCGAGCCGGACCTGGTCGTGGACTTGCGCAACGTCGTCGCGGGTGACCCTTCGCCGGATGGCCAGGGTGTATTGGCCATCGAGCGGGGTATCGAGGTCGGCCATGTGTTCTACCTGGGTACCCAATACAGCCGAGCCATGAACGCCACCTTCCTGGATGCCCATGGCAAGCCGCAATACATGGAAATGGGCTGTTATGGCATCGGCATCACACGCCTGCCGGCTGCGGCCATCGAACAGAACCACGATGCACGCGGCATCATCTGGCCCGATGCCATTGCGCCTTTTACGGCTGTCGTGTGCCCGATCGGGCCCGATCGCAGCCCCGAGGTCAAGGCGGTGGCAGAGCGCTTGTACGCCGACCTTCTGGCCGCTGGTGTCGATGCCATCCTGGATGACCGTGGCGAGCGCCCAGGGGCGATGTTCGCCGACTGGGAACTGATTGGTGTGCCACACCGCATCACCATCGGTGACCGGGGCCTGAAGGAGGGCGGCCTGGTCGAGTACCAGCACCGCACCGACAGTACCGCCACCAAGCTGCTAGCCAACGCGGTGGTGGCCCACCTGGAAGCCCGACGGGGGCCATGAACCGGCGCCGCGGCTTCCACCTGCCCATGCCGGCACGCCGTCTGTGCCTGCTGACGATGCTGACCGGTGCCGGTGGACTGCTGATCCCCGGTGCCGTATCAGCAGGCGGGCAACTCGAAGAGCCGTTGGTCGACTCGGTACGCACGGCGCTCAGTGCAGCCATTGCCAACAACGCGCCGCCCGTGCCGGAGTTCGCGGATACCGCCGCACGTCTGCGCTACCTGCGCTGGCTGGGCGAAATGAGCCAACGGCTGCGGCGGCGCAAGGCCGATCTGGACACCCGCAAGGAGTTTCTGCAGACGGTCTGGTACGAGAGTCGCCGCGCCGGAGTGGACACCACGCTGGTGCTGGGCCTGATTCAGGTGGAAAGCGCGTTCCGCAAGTTTGCCGTATCCAGTGTGGGCGCCCGTGGCTACATGCAGGTCATGCCATTCTGGACCCGGGTACTGGGTGATGGCGATGCCTCGCGCCTGTTCCACATGCAGACCAACCTGCGATTTGGTTGCGTGATCCTGCGCCATTACCTGGATCGCGAAAACGGCAACCTGTTCATGGCCTTGGGGCGGTACAACGGTTCGCGTGGCAAGGCGCCTTACCCGGACGCGGTGACGGCGGCCACCCGCCAGTGGGAGTTCGATCCCGGGACAGGCGCCAACTGACGAAACCGCGCAGGGTCGGGCGCTGCTACTGGATGAACCCGATCCCACCCTTGCGGCTGGCTCCTTTTGGCAGGTCCACCGGCATGACCCTGTCGCGGTGGGCCAGCCGGGCATTGCCGAAGCCGGTCATCAGGACCCTGCGCATTTCCCGCGGCGGCATTTCGGCCAACAGGTCGAGGATGTCGTCACTGGCTAGCGGCATGAAGCGTTCTCCCCACTGGTGTTGGCTGCAGATGGATCGGTAAAGCGCTTCGGCGATCTGGCGCGCCGCTTCGGTCGAAGGGGCTTCAATGGCAAACACGTTCATGCGGTTCAGGATCGGCTCCGGAATACGGCCCTCGTCGTTGGCGGTGGTGATCCAGACGACCTGGCTGGCGTCGATGGGCACCTCGGCGAACTCGTCGGTGAAACAGCTGGCCGTATCGTGCTCCAGCAGGTTGTAGAGTGCGCCGAGCGGGTCGTACTGGGCGTCTGCGCTGGCCTTGTCGATCTCGTCCAGCACGATGACCGGGTTGGCGTACTCGCCCTCGACCAGCGCGTCGAACACCTTGCCCGGCTTGGCGCCCTTCCACTGGGACGACGACCCTGACAGCAACCAGCCCGCGGTCATAGAGCCCATCGACACCAGGGACATGCCGGTGCCGAGCATTTCTGCCAGCTTGCGTGCGAAATGGGTCTTGCCGATCCCCGGCGGACCCAGCAGCAGCATGGGCGTGACCTCCAGGCCATCCCGGCTGTCGTGGGCCAATGCCACATGGCGCTTCACATCGTCAAGCACGTCGGTGAAGTTGGGAAGCGTATCGTAGAGCGCCTGCATGTCGGGAACGCCCGCCGGCTTGACCTGGAACCGCTGCGGTCCGCGCTCCAGCATGCGCTCGTAGGTGGCACGCAGGTGCTCGTGTTCCCGTTCTGGCAGCTTGGCCAGCTTGCGTTCGACGTCATCGGGCTGGAACACCCGGCGCATTTGCGCCACGGGCAGCACCAGCGAAGAAATCAGACTACCGGACCTGCGATCGTGCATGGAGACCTCCTGGGCAGTTGATGACGAATTCATTCAATCACAAACTGGCCGGTCCGTCCCCGTGAATTGCCGACGCAAATGGGGTCTGTTCTGGCGGACCCCAAAAAAAGGGCCACGCGTGCGTGGCCCGGAGGGCTGGACAGGTACCGTCAGCGGCGCGGCCGCAAATTCGCTGCCTCAGCTCTGCGCTCCGAGCATCTGCTGCAACTCGCCTTTTTCGTACATCTCCATCATGATGTCTGAGCCGCCTACAAACTCCCCTTTGACGTAGAGCTGAGGGATCGTCGGCCAGTTGCTGTAGTCCTTGATGCCGACGCGTATCTCGGCATCTTCCAGGACATTCACCGTCTTGATGGCCCGGGGCTCTACGCCACAGGCCTTCAGGATCTGGATCGCACGGCCGGAGAATCCGCATTGCGGAAAGCTGGCATTGCCCTTCATGAACAGCAGGACGTCGTTCGATTTGACCAGTGCGTCGATGCGCTGTTGGGTGTCGCTCATGGGTGTCACTCCTGTGGAAAACTTGAATGGGTTGATTATTTCACCAATGTGCGCGGTTCGCCCGCAATGACCCTGCCGCCTGTGCAGCGTTCATGCCCGGCGAGATCGATGCGGGTGCTGACCTGCGCGAAGCCCGCGCTGGCAAAGAGGGCGCGAACTGCTGACCCCTGGTCGAAACCGTGCTCGACCAGCAACCAGCCCCCTGGATACAGGTGCCCCATGGCCGCAGCCACGATGGTCCGCAGGTCTTGCAGGCCATCTGCGCCCGCCACCAGTGCTTGCAGAGGCTCATGGCGCAGCGCCGCCAGGTGCGGATCATCGGTGGCCACATACGGCGGGTTGCTCACGATGCAGTCGTAACGATCGGTTGCCGGCTGGAACCAGTTGCCGGCCAAAAAATTCACCGCCAGCCCGAGATTGTGCGCATTCAATTGCGCTACGGCCAATGCATCCGAACTCGCATCGATCGCATCGACGACCACGTCCGGCCGGGCCTGCTTGATGGCCAGCGCCACAGCCCCGCTGCCGGTGCCCAAATCCAGCACCGACGCAGGCCGGTCGGGCACATGTGTCGGCCCCTCAGGCCCCTCGGGCAGCAGATCCAGTGCCCAGCCCACCAGTGTTTCCGTGTCGGGACGCGGCACCAGTACTCGGGCATCCACTGCGAGGAGCAGTCCGAAAAACTCCTTGTGACCGGTCAGGTAAGCCACGGGTTCGCCGGTCGTGCGCCGTTGCACCAGGGCTTCGAATCGCTGCAGCACCGATTCGGGCACAGCGTCCTCGCCGTGGGCCAGCAGCCAGGCCCGGCGCGCGCCCTCGGACGGCAGCGCTGGCATCTGGAGAGCGTGCAGCAGCAGCAGTTGGCTGTCGAGCCGGTCGATACCCGTGCGCACAGCCGCCAGCAGCAGGCTGCCAATCGAGCTCACAAGCAGTACCTGCCCGGGCTGGCCCAGTGACGGCCGGTCATGCCACGGCGCCCACTTCCAGAGCGGCCAGTTGCTCGGCCGCCTGGGCCGCCTGCAGTGCCTGTACAACGTCGTCCAGGTCGCCCTCCATGATGGTGAGCAGCTTGTACAGCGTGAGGTTGATGCGGTGATCGGTCAGACGCCCCTGCGGAAAGTTGTAGGTGCGGATGCGGTCGCTGCGGTCACCGGTGCCAATCAGGCTCTTGCGCTGGGCCGCGTCCTTGGCGGCGCGTTCGGCGCGGTCCTTCTCCTGAATACGTGCCGACAGGACCTGCAATGCCCGAGCCTTGTTGCGATGCTGGCTGCGGTCGTCCTGGCACTCGGCCACGATGCCGGTCGGGATGTGCGTGATCCGAACTGCCGAATCGGTCTTGTTGATGTGCTGGCCGCCGGCACCACTGGCCCGGTAGGTGTCGATGCGCAGGTCGGCAGGGTTGATCTTTATTGCCACGGATTCATCCGGCTCGGCCAGCACGGCCACGGTGCAGGCGCTGGTGTGGATACGGCCCTGGGTCTCGGTCGCGGGAACTCGCTGTACACGGTGTCCACCTGACTCGTACTTCAGGTCTCCGTACACATGCGGGCCAGCGATGCGCAAGACCACCTCCTTGAAACCACCGAGCTCGCTGGGTGAATCACTGATGATTTCGGTTTTCCAGCCACGGCGTTCGCAAAAGCGGGTGTACATGCGCAGCAGGTCGCCGGCAAACAACGCCGATTCGTCGCCGCCCGTTCCGGCCCGGATCTCCATGAAGGCGTTGCGTCCGTCGTCGGGGTCCTTGGGCAACAACATACGCTGCAGTTCCGCCTCCAGCTGGGCCAATTCGGCAGTGCAGGCATCCGTTTCCTCCTGTGCCATGGCCACCATCTCGGCATCGCCTGAAGCGCCTTCCAGCAACTCGCCAGCGGTGGCCAGATCGGCCTCGCGCTGCCTGTAACGGTCCCAGCGGCTGGCTACCGCCGCCACGTCGGTGTGTTCGCGCGAGAGTGCCAGGAACTGGTCCATGTCCTTCATGATGTCCTCGCGGGACAGCAGGAACTCCAGTTCGCCCAGCCGTGCGGCATAACGATCCAGTTGTTGGCGGAAGAAGGTTTTCATGCGGGAGAGCTCGCTGCAATCGGGGACGCGTTCTCGGGGAATGCCGGCGGGCTGCGGGAAATGCCCGAAGCAAGTGGCGAACGCCGGCGGCGGCCGGCCAAGGCGGACGAGCGTCGCTAACGCTCTTTGCGCAGGAAGAAATGCTGTACGGCGGCACAGGCCTGCGTGCGCGCTTCGGCATCGCCGGAGCGCAATTCAGCCATGGCACCATGCAGCATTTTCTGGGTCAAGCCGCGGGAAAGTGCTTCCAGGACGGCATCGACGTTTTCACCTTTGGCCAGCAGCTTGCGCGCCCGGCTGATCTCCAGGGCCCGCCATTCGTCTGCCTGTGCGTGGAGTTGCTGGATCAGCGGCACCGTGCCACGCTGGTCAATCCAGTGCATGAAACTTTGCACGCCGGCGTCGATGATGACCTCGGCCTGCGCAACGGCCGCCTGGCGGTTGGCCTGGCCCGTCTGCACCACGACTGCCAGGTCATCGACGGTGTAGAGGTAGACATCCTGAAGGGCCTGGACCTCGGGTTCGATATCGCGGGGCACGGCCAGGTCGACCATGAACATGGGACGGTGGCGCCGCCGCTTGAGCGCCCGCTCGACCGCGCCCAGGCCAATGATGGGCAGCGTACTGGCGGTGCAGCTGATCACGGCATCGAATTCATGCAGGCGGTCGGGCAGGTCGGACAGGCGCATCACCTGGCCCCCGAAATGGGCGGCGAGCTTTTCGCCCCGCTCCAGAGTGCGGTTGGCGATCACGATCGACTTGGGCTTGCGTGCGGCAAAGTGGGTCGCGCACAGCTCGACCATTTCGCCGGCACCGACAAAGAGCAGCCGCACCTCGGCCAGATCCTCGAACAACTGGCCGGCCAGTCGGACCGCAGCGGCCGCCATGCTGATGGAGTGGGCGCCGATCTCGGTGGACGAGCGTACCTGCTTGGCGACCGCGAACGAGCGCTGGAACAGCTGGCTCAGCGTGGTGCCCAGGGCGCCAGCCTCTTCGGCGGCACGCACGGCATCTTTGAGCTGGCCCAGGATCTGGGGTTCGCCCAGCACCATGGAATCCAGGCCACTGGCAACGCGGAACGCGTGGCGTGCTGCCATGTCGTTTTCGAGCGTATAGGTGTGTGAGCGCAAAAATGCCGGTGATACGCCGCCGGACTGCGCCAGCCAGTCGAGGGTGGTTTCGAGTTCGGCGCGTTCGCCGGCGCAGTAGACCTCGGTCCGGTTGCAGGTGGAGACAATCGCGGCTTCAGGTTGGCGGTGCAGAGCTTGGCGCAGGCCCAGCAGCGTGGGCTGGATTTGTTCGGCGCCGAACGCAAACCGACCGCGCAGATCGAGCGGCGCGGTGGTGTGGTTGATGCCGAGTGCCCAGACTGCCATATCGCGTGTTTTGCAGGATTATAAAATTTCCGCGACCATGGATTTGTTGGACTACATCAACCACTTGCTGAACTTTGTCGCGCCTGCCGCTTTCGTGGCAGTTGTTACCGCGGCTTTTGCCATCCGATTGTTGCCCAAAAATGGCCGTCGGCCGGGGTTTCGGCAACTGGCGGCTGCTTGCTTTCTGGTCAGCCTGCTCGTTTTGCTGGCAGGATTGTGGGTTTTCGGCCGGGATGGACGGATGACCACCTACGCTGCCATGGTCCTCGCCTGCGGTAGCGTCGCGTGGCTGATGGGCCGGGCGTGGCGTGGCTGACCCATCTGCTCAGACAGACTTGCGTTGCTGCGACTCGAGCCGCGCGCGCAACTGCAGCAGCGTTGCCGCGGCGCCCGGCAGGTTCGGGTTGATGGCCAGCGCGCGTTCAAAGTAGGTGGCAGCCCGGCCGAGGTCTCCTTTGCTGAGGTAGATTTGCCCATAGCCGGACAACGCACCGAAGTGGTTGCGGTTGCGCCGGATGACCTCCTCACAGTCCTTGAGCGAGAGATCCATGAGCCCCATCATGTAGAACAGCGTGGCTCGCTTGTTCCAGGCCTCGGCGAATGCCGGCTTTTTCTGGATGATGGCCGTGAACGTGGTCACGGCCTCGGGCAGGTCACCGGCTTCCATCTGTTCGATGCCCCGCTGGTACAGCAGGTCGGTGGCCTTGTCGCCGGAACGGCTCCAGATCTGCCACATGGACACGCTGGCGTACAGCCGGACCTGCGCGTCGGTGTCGCGCAGCGCGGCAACCAGTCGATCGGCATCGGGCATGGTACCGATCGCGCCCAGGCGCTGCACACCAGCGAGCCGGGCTTCCGGTGCAGCCTGTGTGAGCGCCTGCATCGCCTGCGCACGGCTGCGTGGTGCATCCTGCGCGTGGAGCCCGGGCATGAGCCAGGCCAACAAGAGCCCGATCAGGGCCATGCGAAGGGATTGCTGAATCGTCATGGTGCTGCTGCTCCTTGCGTTAATGGAGTCGATTGTGCCGCGCTGCGGGCTGGTCTGCAGCCCGCCTGGCGCGGCCGCGTCAGCCCGGTGGGAACAGGTCGACGCGGTCTGTGATGATGCCGTCGGTGCCCAGGTCGATCAGGCGCTGCGCGGCCCACTCGTCGTTGACCGTGTAGCTCAGGCACCTGAAGCCGGCGCTGTGGGCCTGGGTGACCGTCGAGCGGTCCCACAGGCTGTGGTTGCAGACAATCGCAACGCAGCCCAACTGCAGCGCAGTCTCGATCCAGCCTGTCGCCGGGACGTCCAGCAGCAGGCCGCGCGGCAACGCCGGTTGCATCTGCTGGGCACCCTCCAGCGCCTCGACATCGAAGGAGGTCAGCAGGGGCGGGATGGCGGCACCCGTCCACAGCCGGGCGGCATGATTGGCAACCACCTCGCCGGTGTGACGCCCGGTACCCGGTGTGGGTTTGATTTCGATGTTCAGCAAGTGCTTGTTGGCAAGGCAGTAGCGCGCAATGTTCTCCAGGCTGGGCAAGGGCTCACCGGCACAGCCGCGCGAATGCCAACTGCCAGCATCGAGTTGGGCGAGCACAAGCCAATCGTGTTCGCCACCGATGCCGCTGCCGCTGGTCGTGCGGTTCAGGCTGGCGTCGTGCATCAGGAAAGGGACACCATCGCGGCTCAGCTTGACGTCACACTCGAACATGCGATACCCGTGCGCGGCACCGTGCCGGAACGCAGCGAGCGTGTTCTCCGGCGACAGTTTGCCAGCGCCGCGGTGGGCGACCCAGAAGGGGTAGGGCCAGTGATTCATTTTGCGGAGGTTCTGTGTGCGCCCAGTGGGCTTTCACATCCGTTTTCCGGTGTTGGCGTCGAACAGGTGCAGGCGGTCCTGTCTCGGAGTGACATGGATGGTGGCGCCTAGCACGGGTATGGCATGAGACTCCTCGGTTCGGATGATCACCATCTCGTCCCCACTGCCGTGGGACCAGCGCCCGTAGACCAGGCGCTCGGCACCGAGCATCTCCACCGCCTCGACGCGCAGGGCCCAGCCACGGGGGGTGATATCCAGGTGCTCAGGGCGAATGCCGACGATGGTAGCGGGCTGGGAATCGGGTGCGTTGCGCAGAAGGTTCATGGGTGGCGAGCCGATGAAACTGGCCACGAACGTGGTGGCCGGGCGGGTGTAGACCTCTTCGGGTGTCCCGAACTGCTCCATTACGCCCGCATTCATGACGATCATGCGCTGCGCCAAAGTCATGGCCTCCACCTGGTCATGGGTGACGAACAGCGACGTGATGCCGAGGTCGCGGTGCAACTTCTGGATTTCGAGGCGCGTCTGGGCGCGCAGCTTGGCGTCGAGATTGCTGAGCGGTTCGTCGAAGAGGAATACCTGCGGCTTGCGCACGATGGCCCGTCCCATGGCGACTCGTTGGCGTTGGCCACCGGAGAGTTCTCGCGGTTTGCGTTGCAGATAAGGCCCGAGCTCCAGGATTTTTGCAGCCGCATCGACGCGGGTCTTGATCTCGGCCAGCGGCAGCTTCGCGATCTTCAATCCGTAAGCCATGTTTTCGAACACACTCATATGCGGGTACAGCGCATAGTTCTGGAACACCATGGCAATGTCGCGCTCTGAGGGCTCCAGATCGTTCACCACGCGGTTGGAGATCAGGATTTCTCCTTCGCTGATTTCCTCCAGGCCGGCGACCATGCGCAGCAGGGTTGACTTGCCGCATCCCGACGGGCCGACGATGACGACGAACTCACCGTCACCGATCTCCGCGTTGACGCCGTGAATGACCTGGTTCGCCGTCTTGCCCACGCCGTAGCGTTTGATCACGTTTCTGAGTTGTATGGTTGCCATGGAGGAGTTCGGGTTGTCTTCGTTTATTTCTCGGTGTCCACCAATCCCTTGACAAACCACTTCTGCATCAGCACCACGACCAGCGCCGGTGGAATCATGGCCAGCAGGGCCGTGGCCATCACCACACTCCATTCGGTTTGTGCATCGCCACCCGAGATCATGCGCTTGATACCGATCACCACCGGGTACATGTCCTCGCTGGTGGTGATCAGCAATGGCCACAGGTACTGGTTCCAGCCATAAATGAACTGGATCACAAACAGTGCAGCGATCGAGGTGCGCGACAGTGGTACCAGCACGTCAATGAAGAAGCGCATCGGACCGGCGCCGTCGATGCGCGCCGCCTCGACCAACTCGTCGGGGACGGTCAGGAAAAACTGCCGGAACAGAAAAGTCGCGGTAGCCGACGCGATCAATGGCACGGTCAGTCCGGCAAAGGTGTTGAGCAGGCCCAAGTCGGCTACTACCTGGTAGGTTGGGCCTATTCGGACCTCGACCGGCAGCATCAGCGTGACAAAAATCGCCCAGAAGAAGAACATCCGAAACGGAAATCGGAAGTAAACAATGGCAAATGCCGATAACAGCGAGATCGAAATCTTGCCCAGGGAGATGACGAGTGCCGTGATCAGGCTGACAAACATCATGCGCTCGACCGGGGCGGTGGAGCCATTGCCGCCACCAGTGCCGCTCCAGGCTGCCTGGTAGTTTTCCACCAGTTGGGTGCCGGGCAGCAGGGACATTGGCGGATGCACGATGTCGCTGGACGATTGTGTCGACGCAACGAAGGTGAGGTAGAGCGGGAACGCGACCACGATCACGCCCACGATCAGGATCAGGTGCGAGACGAGGTCGAGCAGCGGGCGGCGTTCGACCATATCAGTAGTTGACTTTCTTCTCGACGAAGCGGAATTGGACCACGGTCAGCCCCACCACAATCACCATCAGCACCACCGATTGCGCGGCAGATGCGCCAAAGTCCATGGCCTTGAAGCCATCGTAGTAGGCGCGGTACACCAGGATCGAAGTCTCCTTCCCGGGTCCGCCCTGCGTGGCGGCATCGATGATGGCGAAAGTGTCGAAGAAGGCGTAGACGATATTGATGACCAGCAGAAAAAAGGAGGTTGGCGTCAGCAGCGGGAACACGATGGTCCAAAAGCGCCGCCAGGGACGCGCGCCATCGATTGCTGCGGCCTCGATCAGCGACTTGGGTATGCTTTGCAAACCCGCCAGGAAGAACAGGAAGTTGTACGAAATCTGCTTCCAGACGGCAGCCAGCACCACCAGGGTCATCGCATGCTGGCCGTCCAGCAGAGGATTCCACTCCAGCCCCATCGCGCGCAACCAGAACGAGACGATGCCGATGCTGGGCGCGAGCATGAAAAGCCACAACACCCCCGCCACCGCCGGAGCGACAGCATAGGGCCAGATGAGAAAGGTCCGGTAGATCAGGGCGCCCTTGACGATTCGATCGGCAAACACCGCCAGCAGCAGCGACAGGCTGATACCCAGAACGGCTACCAAGGTGGAGAAAATGGCCGTCGTGTAGAACGATTTGATGTACAGCGGGTCGTTCCACAAGTTGGCAAAATTCTCCAGACCCACCCACTCGACCCGGGTACTGAAGGCGTCCGACTGCTGCAACGACTGCAGCAGGGCCTGCGCCGCGGGCCAGAAGAAGAACACCGCGATCACGGCGATCTGCGGTGCAATCAAGGCCCACGGCAACCAGGCGGAGCGGAAGACGACGCGTTTTTCCACCGGAGCCGCCGTTACGCGTGTGCCAGGCGAAGCGCCAGAATCAGCCTTTGTTGGCCTTCTCGAAGCGTTCGAGCAACTCGTTGCCCCGTTTCACGATGGAATCCAGCGCTTCCTGGGCGCTTTTCTTGCCACTCCAGGCCTGTTCGAGTTCCTCGTCCTCGATGTCGCGGATCTGCACGTAGTTGCCGAGCCGGATCCCGCGCGACTTGTCGGTGGTCTTGCGGATCATCTGGTTTACACCGACATCCGTGCCCGGGTTCTTTTCATAGAAGCCGGACTTTTCTGTCAGCCGAAATGCCGCCATGGTGATTGGCAGGAAACCGGTCCTTTGATGCGTCGCTGCCTGGATATCCGGCGAAGACAGGTAGCTGAAGAACTGTGCCACGCCTTTGTATTCGTCGGCTTTCTTGCCAGCCATCACCCAAAGGCTGGCACCGCCGATGACGGTATTTTGGGGAGCACCTGGTACATCCGGATAGTATGGCAAAGGCGCCATGCCCCAGTTGAACTTGGCGTTTCGCGCCACGTTTCCATAAAAACCGGTCGAGGTGGTCATCATCGCGCATTCGCCGGAGATGTAACTCGCCTCTGGCACGTTGGCGCGGCCCTTGTAGACGAACAGGCCTTGCTTGGCCATGTTTGCAAGGTTTTCGACGTGGCGCACGTGCAGCGGCGAGTTCACCTTCAAGCGTGCGTCCATTCCTTGCATGCCGTTGCCCCGAGTGGCAAATTCCACGTTGTGCCAAGCTGAGAAACTCTCCAATTGGGTCCAGCCTTGCCACGCGATCGACAAGGGACATTTATGGCCACTGGCCTTGAGCTTGGCAGCTGCGAGTACGACCTCGGGCCAGGTACTTGGCGCCTTGGTGGTATCAATGCCAGCGGCCTTGAAAGCGTCCTTGTTCCAATAGAACACCGTGGTGGAACTGTTGAACGGGAAACTCAGCATCTCGCCATTCGGCGCAGTGTAATAACCGGCAACGGCAGAAACGTAGGTTTTGGGATCAAACTTCTCGCCAGCATCCCGCATGACCTTGCCCACCGGGACACTGACTCCCTTGCTGGCCATCATCGTGGCAGTGCCGACTTCAAAGACCTGAAGTATGTGCGGCGAGTTTCCGCTGCGATGGGCAGCCACCGCGGCCGTGAACGACTCGGCGTAGCTGCCCTTGAAGGTGGGAACTACCTTGTAGTTCTTCTGGCTGGCGTTGAAGTTTTTTGCCAGGTCGTTGACGACCTCGCCATTGACTGCGGTCATCGAGTGCCACCACTGGATCTCGGTCTGGGCCTGGGCGTTTACGGAAAATGCGGTTGCCAATGCAATCGCTGCGAGCTTGAATTTCATTTCGTCTCCTTGAATGAAGGCTGCACGGTAGCCTTGAATTATGACCATCGTATTAAAGCCGCATTACAAGGCCGGCGGACAGAGGGGTTTCCATAGGTATGTCCCTGCAGAGTGGGCGATTGTTGCGCTGCGGTACCATTACTTTGGTAGTCGATCGTGACGGCCGTCAACTGAAGAATCCATGAATGCCCCGACCCGCCCCGACCATCTGCTGCCCGCCGGCCTGGCCGCAAGCGCGCCCCAGGGGCGCATCCGCGAGATCCCTTACAACTACACGTCATTCTCCGACCGCGAGATCGTGATCCGCCTGCTGGGTACCGCCGCCTGGGACATCCTGCAAAAATTGCGCGACGAACGCCACACGGGCCGCTCGGCCCGTATGCTCTACGAGGTGCTGGGCGACATCTGGGTGGTGCAGCGCAATCCCTATCTGCAGGATGACCTGCTCGACAACCCGAAGCGCCGCCGTTTGCTGGTGGATGCGCTCAAGCATCGCCTGGCCGAGGTCGAGAAGCGCCGCACGCCCGGGCTCGACTGCGAGCGCGATGCCATGGTCGGCGCCTTGTTGACCCGTGCCAGTGCGGCCGTGCTGGCCTTTGATGACGGTCTGGTCGAGGTACAGAGCCTGCGGCGCAAGAGCCGGCGCCTGTTCCGCAGCCTGACTGCCAGCGACAACATCAAATTCGATGGCTTGAGTCGGGTGTCCCATGTGACGGACGCTACCGATTGGCGCGTGGAGTATCCCTTCGTAGTGCTCACGCCGGACACCGAAGCCGAGATGGCCGGCCTGGTCAAAGGCTGTATTGATCTGGGGCTGACCGTCATTCCGCGTGGCGGCGGTACCGGCTACACCGGCGGCGCCTGTCCGTTGACGTGGAAGAGTGCTGTCATCAATACCGAGAAGCTCGAGACCATGACCGAGGTCGAGATGATGACCCTGCCCGGCATGGACCGCGAGGTAGCCACGATCTGGACCGAGGCCGGTGTCGTGACGCAGCGCGTTGCCGACGCCGCCGAGCGCGCGGGTTTTGTGTTTGCCGTCGATCCGACGTCAGCGGAGGCCTCGTGCATCGGCGGCAATGTTGCCATGAATGCGGGCGGCAAGAAGGCCGTGCTGTGGGGCACCGCATTGGACAACCTGGCCTCCTGGCGCATGGTGACGCCGCAGGCTACCTGGCTGGAGGTAACGCGGGTCGGGCACAACATGGGCAAGATCCACGATGCCGCCGTCGCCAGCTTCGAGCTTCGATATTTCAAGGCCGATGGCAAGACGCTGGAGCGGGTGGAGCAACTGGACATTCCCGGTGCAAGCTTTCGCAAGCAGGGCCTGGGCAAGGATGTCACCGACAAGTTTCTCAGCGGCCTGCCGGGTATCCAGAAGGAAGGCTGCGACGGTCTGATCACCAGTGCACGCTGGGTGGTACACCGCATGCCGGCGCATATCCGCACGGTCTGCCTCGAATTCTTCGGCAATGCCAGGGACGCCGTCCCTGGCATCGTGGACATCATCGATTTCATGTTTGCCGAGCAGAAGCGCTCAGGTGTGCTGCTCGCGGGCCTCGAGCACCTTGACGACCGCTATCTGAAGGCCGTTGGGTACGCCACCAAGTCCAAGCGTGCCAGTACCGGTGGCCGCTCGGGCCTGCCCAAGATGGTGCTGGTGGGCGACATTGCAGGCGACGATGCCGACGCTGTGGCGCGGGTCACTTCCGAGGTGGTGCGCCTGGCCAACGGCCGTGGCGGCGAGGGCTTCGTCGCCATCAGCGCCGAGGCGCGCAAGAAATTCTGGCTTGACCGCAAGCGTACCGCCGCCATCTCGCGCCATACCAATGCCTTCAAGATCAACGAGGACGTGGTGATTCCGCTGGCGCGCATGGCGGAGTACACCGATGGCATCGAGCGCATGAACATCGAGCTGAGCCTGCGCAACAAGCTGGCGTTGTGTGATGCGCTGTTGGGGTTCTTTGCCAAGGGCCAGCTGCCGCTGGGCAAACAGGACGATGCGCTGAACATTGAGTCATCCGAATTGCTCGAAGACCGGGTGGCGCAGGCCCAGTCGCTGATTACCGGTGTACGCGCGCAGTGGCAGGACTGGCTCGACCGTGTCGAGCCGCTGTTCGCCGAACTACAAGACCACAGCCTGCGCGCCAGCTGGAAGACACAGTTGCGGGGCCCCCTGCGAGGCATCTTCGCCGGGGCAGCTTTCGATCCGATTCTGGCGCAGTGCGAGGGGCTCCACAAGCGGGTGCTCAAGGGCAAGGTCTGGATTGCCTTGCACATGCACGCGGGCGATGGCAACGTACACACGAACATCCCCGTCAACAGCGACGACTACGACATGCTCCAGACGGCACATGCGGCTGTCAAGCGCATCATGGCTTTGGCGCGCGCGCTGGATGGTGTGATCTCCGGCGAGCATGGCATTGGCATCACCAAGCTGGAATTCCTGACCGAGGAGGAACTGCGGCCGTTCACCGAGTACAAGCAGCGTGTCGACCCGGAAGGCCGCTTCAACAAGGGCAAGCTGTTGCGCAACTCGCCATTGCCGGGCCAGGACGAAAAGGGGCTTCTGGGGCCCGCCCCGATCTATGCCGACCTGACCAATGCCTATACGCCGAGTTTCGGCCTGATGGGGCACGAGTCACTGATCATGCAGCAGTCCGACATCGGCGCCATCGCCGATTCGGTCAAGGACTGCCTGCGCTGCGGCAAGTGTAAACCGGTGTGTGCCACCCACGTGCCGAGGGCCAACCTTCTGTACAGCCCGCGCAACAAGATCCTGGCGACGTCGCTGCTGGTAGAGGCATTCCTCTACGAAGAACAGACGCGCCGCGGCATCAGCATCAAGCACTGGGAAGAGTTCGAGGATGTGGCCGACCACTGCACGGTGTGCCACAAGTGCCTGGCGCCGTGCCCGGTGAATATCGACTTCGGCGAGGTGTCGATGAACATGCGCAACCTGTTGCGCAAGATGGGCCAGAAGTCCTTTCGGCCCGGCAATGTGGCGGCCATGGCCTTCCTGAATGCCACCAACCCGCAGACCATCCAGCTGATGCGCTCGGCCATGGTGGGTGTCGGCTTCAAGGTGCAGCGCCTGGCCCACGACCTGATGGGCCGCCTGGCGCGGCGCCAGACCGACAAGCCACCCGCTTCGGTGGGCCGCCCGCCGCTCAAGGAAGAGGTGATCCATTTCATCAACAAGAAGATGCCGGGGGGGCTGCCCAAAAAGACGGCCCGCGCCTTGCTGGATATCGAGGACGGGGACTACGTACCCATCATCCGCAACCCCAGCACCACATCATCCGAAACCGAGGCCGTGTTCTATTTTCCCGGTTGCGGCTCCGAGCGTCTGTTCAGCCAGGTTGGTCTGGCAACCCAGGCAATGTTGTGGCACGCCGGGGTGCAGACCGTGTTGCCACCAGGCTACCTCTGTTGCGGATACCCGCAGCGCGGTTCGGGCCAGTTTGACCGCGCTGAGAAGGTCATCACCGACAACCGGGTGCTGTTCCACCGGGTGGCCAACACGCTCAATTACCTGGATATCCGCACGGTCGTAGTCAGCTGCGGCACCTGCTACGACCAGCTGCAGGGCTACAAGTTCGAGGACATCTTTCCCGGATGCCGCATCATCGACATCCACGAATACCTGCTCGAAAAAGGCATCGTGCTCGATGCCGCAGCGGCGGGCACCTATCTCTACCATGACCCTTGCCACAGCCCGATGAAGCTGCAGGAGCCGATGAAGACCGTCAGGGCCCTGGTCGGAGGAGACCAGCCGGGCCTCGTGCTCGAGAGCAAGCGCTGCTGCGGAGAGAGTGGCACGCTGGGCGTGACACGGCCGGACATCTCGACCCAGGTCCGCTTTCGCAAGGAAGAGGAGCTTCGCAAGGATGCTGTGCGACTGCGCCAGGCCACCAATGCGCCTGCCAGTGCCAATGTGAAGATCCTCACGTCGTGCCCGAGTTGCCTGCAGGGCCTTTCGCGTTACGGCAACGACCTGCAGACCGGCCTGCTGGAAGCCGACTACATTGTGGTCGAGATGGCTCGCCACATTCTGGGCCCCGACTGGCTGGAGCGTTATGTGGCCACTGCCAATGCGGGCGGCATCGAGCGCGTGCTGGTGTAAGCTGGGCATTCGAAAACACGTTCAGGAGACACATTCCCATGGCAGGTCTGCAACCCGGTACCCCTTCGCCCCAATCGATCACTGTGCATGGCCAGTCCCGCGTGCTGGCAGTCAGCTTTTCGGATGGTTCCCACTTCCGGATCCCGTTTGAGCTGATGCGGATCTATTCGCCGTCGGCAGAGGTGCAGGGCCACGGCCCGGGCCAGGAGGTGCTGCAGACTGGCAAACGTCAGGTCGAACTGGAAGCCCTGGACCCCGTCGGCAACTATGCAGTGCAGCCGCGTTTTTCGGATGGCCATGACACCGGCATTTTTTCCTGGGATTACCTGTACTTCCTGGGCTCGCGCGAGCAGGACCTCTGGGCCCAATACGCAGAACGCCTGCAGTCTGCCGGTGTCGACCGGGATGCGAAGATGCCGGAGCCCGCAGGGCACGGCTGCGCCAGCCACTGAGTGCGGTTTCCGCGCAGGCCTTGACAGAGCGGTCCGCCTTCACCCTCCTGTGCGATTCATCAAATTTGCGACAGATTCCCGCCCACTTTGATGGGTTGCCGAGGCGTGGCGTGTATTCCCGACTAGCATCATCGGCAATGACAAGCACCCATTTCGGATTTGAGTCGATCAACGAGGCTGACAAGGCGCGCCGCGTGCGGGGCGTGTTCGACTCCGTGGCGCCGAAGTACGATGTGATGAATGACCTCATGTCGGCCGGCTTGCACAGGGTCTGGAAGGCCTATGCCGTGATGGTCGCCAACGTGCGCGAAGGCGCGCAGGTGCTGGACATCGCCGGCGGAACAGGCGATCTGTCGCTGGCTTTCGCCCGGCAGGTGGGGTCGACGGGTCGCGTAGTGCTGACCGACATCAACGAATCCATGCTGCGCCATGGCCGGGACCGCCTGCTGGATGCCGGTTGCGCGCTGGATGCGCTGGTCTGTGACGCCGAGAAGTTGCCGTTCGCCGACGCGCAGTTCGATGTGGTCAGCGTGGCGTTCGGGTTGCGCAACATGACCCACAAGGATGTCGCCCTGACCGAGATGGCGCGGGTTCTCAGGCCCGGTGGCAAGCTGCTGGTGCTCGAATTTTCGCGCGTGGCCGAGCCGCTGGCAAAGGTGTACGACTGGTACTCGTTCAAGGTGCTGCCGCGGCTGGGGCAGTGGGTGGCACAGGACGCGGCAAGCTACCGCTACCTGGCGGAGTCGATACGCATGCACCCTGGCCAGCAGGAACTCAAACGCCTGATGATGAATAACGGTTTTGGCCATGTGGATTACCACAACCTGACCGGTGGGCTGGTGGCGTTGCATGTTGGAATCAAGTGCTGAAAGCTGTGTTGGTCATGATCGACATGGCCCCCAGCCGAAGGTGAAAAGGGAGACGGTATGAAGATCTGGACTGTTGCAGCGGCTCTGCTGCTGACCTTGTCAAGCGTGAGTGCCGATGCAGCACGTCTGGCGGGAGGCCGCTCAGCCGGCAAGCAGTCCGGCAACGTGGCCCAGCGCGAAGCATCCCCGACAGCGCCTGCGGCTCCTGGTCAGGGCGTCACCAACTCTGCAGTTAGGCCTGCAATGGCCGGTGCGCCGGCATCAGCGGCCGCACCCAAGCGGCCATGGGGCGCCATGCTCGGCGGTCTGGCCGCCGGGCTCGGGCTGGCCTGGTTGGCGCATTCGCTGGGCCTGGGCGAAGCCTTCGGTCAGATCCTGATGTTCGGTCTGCTTGCGCTGGCGGTGATGCTGGCCGTTGGCTGGTTCATGCGCCGACGTCGCCCGACAGCGACATCTGGGGGTGCTCCACCCTTCGCGTTTCAGGGGGCCGGCAGGGCGCCGGTATTTGAGCCCAAACTCTACAGCCCGGAGAACGTCGGCAACGACGCCTCGGCGCGTCCGTGGGAACGTACCAGCACCATGGCGGCCCTCGAACCTCTGGGCAACAGCTCCGCGTCACGTTCCATGATCGGCTCGGCTCTGTCCAGCCAGCAGAGTTGGGGCATTCCGGCAGGCTTCGATTCGCTGGGCTTCCTGACAGCGGCCAAGACCAACTTCATCACGTTGCAGGCAGCCTGGGACAAGTCCGACATTGCTTCGCTGCGGGCCATGATGACTGACGACATGCTGGGCGAAATCAGATCCCAGTTGGCCGAACGTGAGGCCCACACGGGCGGTCCGGTCAACCAGACCGACGTCGTCATGATCGATGCCAGTCTCCTGGGAATCGAGGATCTGGGCGATGACTACATGGCCAGCGTCGAATTTTCCGGAATGATCCGCGAGGACCAGTCGGCGGGTCCGCGGCCCTTCCGCGAGGTCTGGAACATGACCAAGCCCAAGTCCGGCACCAGTGGCTGGCTGGTGGCGGGTGTGCAGGCCCTGCAATAGCCACGGGCATCGCCGGGGGCGAGCGCCCGCAGGCGCCGTGCGGACAGGGCGAATGGGGGAATAATCGGTGCCTATGGTCACATTGTCCCCGTTTCATCTTGTCGAGCGGTTCGCCCTACAGGTCATCAACCGCGTTCCTCCCCCCTCCTGGGCTGTTGACGAGGTTCAACGGCGTATCGTGCTGCTGCTCAACCATGTGCTGATGCAGGAGCCGGCGGCCATGGACCGGCTGGCCCGGCACAAGGGCCGCGTCGTTCTTTTTCAGTGGCAGGCCTTTTCGATGTGTTTTCTGGTCACGCCCGCTGGCCTGCTGGATCTCGCTGCACCTTCAGCCGCACCCGACCTCAGCCTGACACTGGCCGATGCGTACGCCGCAGACATGGCGCAGGCCGTGTTGCGTGGCGACAAACCAGCGGTGCGCATAGAGGGCGACGTGCAACTGGCCGCTGAGGTCAACTGGCTGGCTGACCATGTGCGCTGGGATATCGAGGAAGACCTGGCCCGTGTTATCGGCGACGTACCCGCCCATACCCTGGGTCAGATCGTACGGCGCATGCTGCAGGCGTTGCGCAGCTTTGCGGGGTCCGGCAGGTCGGCCGCGGGCGGCCCGCCGGGCGCCGCGCCATGACGCGTTTGTTCCGCGGTCTCTTCATTGTCTGGGTGGTGCTGCGGTTCGGTCTGGACGAACTGTTCCTCAACAGCTTCGAGAAGCCCTGGCTGCGATTGCTGGCCCGAGTCGTGTCGGTCGGTCGCCGGCTCGACGCGCCGCGCGGGCAGCGCTTGCGCCAGGCATTGGAGCGGCTAGGTCCGATCTTCGTCAAATTCGGCCAGGTACTGTCCACGCGCCGTGACCTGTTGCCGATCGATATCGCGGACGAACTGGCCCATCTGCAGGACCGGGTGCCGCCGTTTGGTTCCGACATTGCGGTGGCCACCATCGAGCGTGCCTTCGGCAAGCCAGTGGGCGAGATCTTCGCGTCGTTCGACCGCGAGCCCGTGGCCAGTGCATCCATCGCGCAGGTGCATTTCGCCGTCTTGAAGGACCGCTCCGGCAAGGCGCGCGACGTGGCTGTCAAGGTCCTGCGCCCTGGCATGCTTCCCGCTATCGAAAAGGACCTGGGGCTGATGCGCATGATGGCCGGTTGGGTCGAGGGTTTGTCGGCCGATGGCAAGCGCCTCAAGCCGCGTGAGGTGGTTGCCGAATTCGACAAGTACCTGCACGACGAGCTCGATCTGGTGCGCGAAGCTTCCAGTGCTGCGCAACTGCGCCGCAACATGGCCGGGCTGGATCTGGTGCTGATTCCCGAGATGCACTGGGACTACTGCAGCTCCGAGGTAATCGTGATGGAGCGCATGCGCGGCATTCCGATCAGCCAGGTGGCGCGTTTGCGCGAAGCAGGCGTCGATATCCCGAAGCTCGCGCGCGATGGCGTCACGCTGTTCTTCACCCAGGTGTTTCGCGACGGATTCTTTCATGCCGACATGCATCCGGGCAACATTCAGGTGAGCCTGGAGCGTGAGACCTTCGGACGCTACATCTCGCTTGACTTCGGCATCGTCGGCACGCTCACCGAGTCCGACAAGGAGTACCTGGCACAAAACTTCACGGCTTTCTTCCGGCGCGATTACAAGCGGGTTGCCGAGTTGCATATCGAATCGGGCTGGGTGCCGCCAGACACGCGCGTCGATGAGCTCGAAGGTGCGGTGCGTGCCGTATGCGAACCCTACTTCGACCGCCCGCTCAAGGAAATTTCACTCGGCATCGTTCTGATGCGCTTGTTTCAGACCTCCCGCCGGTTTGAGGTTGAAATCCAGCCGCAGCTCGTGCTGCTGCAGAAGACGCTGCTCAATATCGAAGGCCTCGGGCGCGACCTTGACCCCGACCTCGACCTCTGGAACACCGCCAAACCATTTCTGGAGACCTGGATGCTCGAACAGCTCGGTCCGCAGAAGCTGTGGGAGCAAATCAAGGATGAGGCTCCGCGCTACGCCAAACTGATTCCGGAACTGCCGCGTCTGGTGCATGACTATCTGAGGCGGCCACCCGATATGCTGCATCGGGAGATCAAGGAGCTGCTGCTTGAACAGCGGCGCACCAACCGGCTGTTGCAGGGGCTGGTGTATGGCGGCCTGGGATTCGCGCTGGGCTTGGTGGCAATGCATTTCTTCGTGCGCATCCGGCTGTTCTGAAGCGGTCGCGGCTGGCCGCTCCCTATAATTGAAAGTTTTTGCAACTTGCAAGAACAAACCTCAGCACCATGCCTATTTACGCCTACAAATGTGATTCCTGCGGGTTTGCCAAGGATGTATTGCAAAAGATCTCCGACGCGCCCCTGACGCAATGCCCTTCCTGCGGCGCCCCGCGTTTTACCAAGCAGTTGACGGCTGCGGGCTTCCAGCTCAAGGGTTCTGGCTGGTATGCCACCGACTTCAAGGGTGGCAACACCGCGGCGCCTGCGACGTCCGATGACAAGCCGGCCGCAGCCAGTGGCGACAGCAAGCCTGACGCCAAGCCCGCCACTGGTGGCGAGACCAAGAAGCCGGACTCCACGCCTGCTGCCGGTAGCTGAACCCGTCAAACCGTCAACCCGACACCGACCACCTTCATGCACGTCAAGAAGTACCTGATCACTGGTTTGCTCGTCTGGCTGCCGCTGGCGATCACCGTCTGGGTGATGTTGTGGCTGGTGGGCCTTCTGGACGGCATCTTTGCAGGTTTATTGACGGGTCTGGAGGCCTTCTTGCCTGATGGCCGGAGCCCGCTGATCGAGCGGTTGCGCTCCATCCGCGGTCTCGGCGTGATCCTCGTGTTTCTGACGCTGCTGTTCACGGGCGCGCTGGTGTCCAACGTGGCGGGGCGTTGGTGGGTGCGTCAGTGGGATCGGCTGTTTGCCAATATTCCGATCTTCAAGTCGATCTACACCAGCGTCAAGAAACTGTCGACCACCCTTTTTTCCAGCGATGGCAACGCGTTCCGCAAGGCCATGCTGATCCAGTACCCGCGGGTCGGCTCCTGGACGGTGGCGTTTCAGACCGGCACGCCAGCCGGCGAAGTGGCCTCGCACGTCGGAGCGGACTTCGTGAGCGTGTATGTTCCGACCACTCCCAATCCCACCAGCGGTTTTTTCCTGATGATGCCGCGGGCGGATGTGATCGAGCTGGACATGAGCGTGGACGAAGCCCTGACCTATGTCATTTCCATGGGGTCGGTCGCACCGCCTCCCGTCTCCCGTCCGCCCACTGGCAGATAGGTGTCCTGTTACCTGCGCCGAATCTTGATCCGGTAGCCTGAAAGTTGAATATGGCCATGCGCTCCGAATACTGCGGTCTGGTGACCGAGGCCCTGCTGAGGCAGACTGTGACCCTGTGCGGCTGGGTGAACCGGCGGCGCGACCACGGCGGCGTTATTTTCGTCGACCTGCGCGACCGTGAAGGCTACGTGCAAGTGGTCTGCGACCCGGACCGTGCCGAGATGTTCGCACTCGCCGAAATCCTGCGCAACGAATTCTGCGTGCAGGTGCGTGGCCTGGTGCGGGCCCGACCAGAGGGTACGACCAACGATAATCTGCCAAGCGGCAAGATCGAAGTGCTGTGCCATGAGCTGACGGTGCTCAACCCCTCGGTCACACCCCCGTTCCAGCTCGACGATGACAACCTCAGCGAGACCACGCGCCTGACCCACCGTGTGCTGGATCTGCGCCGCCCCTATATGCAGAACAACCTGCGCCTGCGTTACCGCGTGTCCATGGAAGTGCGCAAGTTCCTCGACGCGAAGGGCTTTATCGACATCGAGACGCCGATGCTGACCAAGTCCACCCCCGAGGGAGCGCGCGATTACCTGGTGCCCAGCCGCGTGCACGATGGCCACTTCTTTGCTCTGCCGCAGTCGCCCCAGTTGTTCAAGCAGTTGCTGATGGTGGCCGGCTACGACCGCTACTACCAGATCACCAAGTGTTTCCGCGACGAAGACCTGCGGGCCGACCGGCAGCCAGAATTCACACAGATCGACATCGAGACCTCGTTCATGGAAGAGGAGGACATCCGTGCCCTCACCCAGGACATGACCACCACCGTGTTTCGCAACGCGATGGGTGTCGAGCTCGGCGAGTTCCCGGTCATGCCGTACTCCGAAGCCATGCACCGCTACGGCTCTGACAAGCCAGACCTGCGCGTGAAGCTGGAGTTCACCGAGCTCACCGACGTGATGATCGATGTCGATTTCAAGGTCTTCTCCGCAGCGGCCAACTCCAAAGGTGGCCGTGTCGTGGCGCTGCGTATCCCGGGTGGCGCGCGCGAGACCGGTGGCCTGACCCGCAGCGAGATCGACGCCTACACCGAGTTCGTCAAGATTTATGGGGCCAAGGGGCTGGCCTACATCAAGGTCCATGAGGCTGCCGCCGGCGCTGGCGAAAAGGCGGCCCGCTGGCCCGGACTGCAAAGCCCGATCGTCAAGAACCTGCACGACAGCGCCCTGACCGAGGTGCTGGCCAGGACCGGTGCGCAAGACGGCGATCTGCTGTTTTTCGGCGCTGACAAGGCCAAGATCGTCAATGATGCCATCGGCGCGCTGCGGGTGAAGATCGGCCTCAGCGAGTTCGGCCGCAAAAACGGCCTGTTCGAGGCCGGCTGGCGGCCGTTGTGGGTGGTCGACTTTCCGATGTTCGAGTTTGACGAGGAAGCCCAGCGCTACACCGCCACCCACCACCCGTTCACCGCCCCCAAGGACGGCCATGAGGACTGGATGGTCTCGGCCCCCGAGAGGTGCATCTCCAAGGGCTATGACATGGTGCTCAACGGCTGGGAGATGGGAGGGGGGTCGGTGCGTATCCACCGCGCCGAGGTGCAGAAGAAGGTATTCGATGCGCTCAAGATCACCCCCGAAGACGCCCAGCTGAAGTTCGGCTTCCTGCTGGACGCGCTGCAGTACGGCGCGCCGCCGCATGGGGGCCTGGCCTTCGGTCTCGACCGTATCGTGACCCTCATGACGGGTGCAGAGTCGATCCGCGACGTGATCGCCTTCCCGAAGACGCAGCGAGCCCAGTGTCTGCTGACCAATGCGCCGTCGCTGGTCGATGAAAAGCAGTTGCGGGAACTGCACATTCGCTTGCGGAGCGTCGCACCAGCCTGAGGCCCCACGGCGCGTGATCGAGCAGAATGGCCGCACGATGCCGTCCGTCCGTGTTTCGGCGCCTCGCGCCTTCAAGATTCCGCAATCGGTGCTGGTCGTGATCCACACCCCGGCACTGGAGGTCTTGCTGATACAGCGCGCCGATGCGGCCCTTTTCTGGCAGTCGGTCACCGGCAGCAAGGACTGCGGGCAGGAGTCCTATCGCGAAACGGCCGCGCGGGAAGTCTTCGAAGAGACCGGCATCGATTGCCGACCGGGCACCGGTCTTGCCCCACAGTTGCTGGACTGGCACCTCGAGAACGTGTATGACATCTACCCGGCCTGGCGCCACCGGTATGCGCCGGGCGTGACGCGCAACACCGAACACCTTTTCTCGGTGCAGGTGCCGACGGGCACGACAGTGCGGCTGGAGCCGCGCGAGCATCTGGCCTGGTGCTGGTTACCCTGGCGCGAGGCGTCCGAGGCGTGCTTTTCTCCGTCCAATGCCGAAGCCATCCTGATGCTGCCACACGTGCGAGCGACGCAGGATAGCGCATGAACACCTTGCGCGTGGCCACCTACAACATCCACAAGGGTGTGCAGGGCCTGGGGCCGCGGCGCCGGCTGGAGATCCATAACCTGGGCCTGGCGATCGAACAGTTCGATGCCGACGTGGTGTGCCTGCAGGAAGTGCGCAAGGTGAACCGCGGCGAGGCGAGTTATTTCACGCATTGGCCCGCGTTGCCGCAGGCTGATTTCCTGGCCCCTGAGGGCTACCAGGCGGTCTACCGCACCAATGCCTTTACCCGGCATGGCGAGCATGGCAATGCATTGCTGTCACGTTGGCCGGTGCTGGATCACCAGCACGAGGACATGTCCGACCACCGTTTCGAGCAGCGCGGGTTGCTGCATTCCGAGTTGCTGGTGCATGACATTCTGGTGCATGTGGTGGTGGTACACCTGGGTTTGATCCGCCCCAGCCGGCTGCGCCAGCTGGCGCAGCTGCGGCGCTACATCGAGCGCGTGATTCCGGCCGACGCACCCCTGCTGGTGGCCGGCGACTTCAATGACGGGCGTGCGCTGGTGGCACGGGAACTGGCACACTGCGGCATGCGGTCATTCGATGGTGAGCGCCAAGCCACGTATCCGGCCCGGCTACCGCTCGTGCAACTGGACCATGTGTTTGCACGTGGACTGCAGCCGGTCGGCGTGCAGGTGCTGCGGGGCCGGGTCTGGTGGCGCATGTCGGACCACCTGCCGCTGATCGCCGAATTCACGTTGCCGGCCTGAGGCTGCGGCATACGCCCATGGCCCAGCTTCGCGACGGACACCAGCTCGAACTGTTGCAGGGCGGCAACCAGTACTTCGCCTCATTGATCGAGGCGATTGACCGGAGCCAGAAGGAGGTCCGTCTGGAGACCTACATCTTCCACCTGGACCGCTCTGGCTGTCAGGTAGCCGAGGCACTGGAGCGGGCCGCCTCCCGCGGTGTTCAGGTCTACCTGGCGATGGACGGTGTGGGCACCCCCTCGTTGCCGGCACAGTGGACGGCCCGCCTGGATCGCAGTGGCGTGCACTGGCATATTTTCTCGCCCCTTGGGCGTGTAGGCATGTTCATCCCCAGCCGATGGCGACGTCTGCATCGCAAACTGTGTGTGGTGGATGCGAAGGTGGCCTATTGCGGTGGCATCAACGTGCTGGACGACCATATCGACCCCAACCATGGTGTTTTGTCCGACCCGCGGCTGGACTTCGCCGTGCGGGTGACCGGGCCGCTGGTGCACGATGCGCACCGCACCATGGCCAGATTCTGGTGGCGGTTGCAACTGGCCTCCGAAGTCAATGCGCGCGAGTTTCCGGCGGCCTGGCGCGGCCTGCAGGATTCGGTGCGCCGGGTCATCGGCGAGCGCTCGCCAGCGCCAAGCGATGGAGACGCGGTACTGCACGTGGCACCAGGCGCACGCGCTGCGCTGTTGTTGCGCGATAACCTGCGCAACCGGCGCAAGATCGAAAATGCCTACCTGTCCGCCATCAAGGGCGCGCGAACCGAGATCATCGTGGCCAATGCCTATTTCCTGCCAGGGGCTCGCCTGCGCCGCACGCTCATCGACGCAGCGCGCCGTGGTGTCCGTGTGCGGCTGTTGTTGCAGGGCCGTTATGAGTACTTTCTGCAGTACCACGCGTCGCGGCCGGTTTACGGGGCGATGCTTGCCGCCGGCGTCGAGATCCACGAATACGCGGCCAGCTTTCTGCATGCCAAGGTGGCCGTGGTCGATATGCGCTGGGCGACCGTCGGTTCGTCCAACCTGGACCCCTTGAGCCTGTTGCTGGCCCGCGAGGCCAATGTGGTGGTGGACGATACCGATTTCGCGCAACACTTGCGCCAGCGCCTGGTGGATGCGATGACCGCCGGCGGTCGGGTACTGGAGGCGCAGCCATTCGCCAACCGCCCCTGGAAACAGCGGGTGCTGGAGACGCTGGCGTTGGGTGTTATGCGCCTGGCCCTGCTGCTGATCGGCCGTCGCTACTGAACCGGGTCGGCGTGCGGGCCGGTGACAGGCAAGAAACCATTCCTCAGGATTCGCCGGCAAAGGCTGTTAGGATCAAAAAATGCTAATGTCTTCCACTACCACCATGAGCGCAACCGATGCCGATGAGGGTGTACCTGTATCGGTAAAGATCCGCCAACGTCTGCAGGCGGCACGCAAACGCTTCAACGCCAACGACAACATTGCCGAGTTTGTGCAGCCTGGCGAACTGGAGCAACTGCTCGACGAGGTCGAAGAGAAGATGAAGGGCGTGCTGAGCAGCCTGGTCATCGACACCGCCCACGACCACAACACCGACGATACCGCGCGCCGCGTGGCCAAGATGTATGTCAACGAGGTGTTCCGCGGCCGGTACGTACCCCCCCCGGCGATCACCGAATTCCCCAATGCCGAGCACCTCAACGAGCTGATGATCGTTGGCCCGATCACCGTGCGCAGCGCCTGCAGCCACCATTTCTGTCCGGTGATCGGAAAGATCTGGATCGGCGTCCTGCCCAACGAGCACACCAATGTTATCGGCCTGTCCAAATACGCCAGACTGGCCGAATGGATCATGGGCCGGCCGCAAATCCAGGAAGAGGCCGTGGTGCAACTGGCCGACCTGATCCAGCTGAAGACCCAGCCGGATGGCCTGGCCATCGTGATGGAGGCCAGCCACTACTGCATGGCCTGGCGTGGCGTAAAGGACATGGACAGCAAGATGATCAACTCGGTCATGCGCGGCGTGTTCCTGAAGGACCCCAACCTGCGCCGCGAATTCCTGTCATTGATCCCCGGGAAAGGCTGAAACCATGTTGGTCCGACTACTTTACGCCAGCCGTGCCGTGGACACCAGTGCCGAGGCCATCGACGCGATCCTCACGCAGTCGCGCAACTCCAATCCCCTGTGCGGCATTACGGGCATCCTGTGTTATGGCGGAGGTATCTTTTTGCAGGCGATCGAGGGTGGGCGCATGCCCGTGAGTGAACTGTACGGTCACATCCAGAAGGATCCGCGCCACAAGGACGTGGTCCTGCTGCACTACGAAGAAATTCCCGAACGTCGCTTCGGTGGCTGGACCATGGGGCAGGTGAATGTGTCGCGCATCAATGCATCGATCCTTCTCAAGTATGCCGAGAAACCCGAGCTCGACCCCTATTCCGTGTCCGGCAAGGTTTCGTTGGCCTTGCTCGAGGAACTGATGGCCACCGCATCCATCATGGGCCGCGCCTAGCGCCGGCAGGTGCTGCCGCAATGGGCGCATTGATCGGCTGCGACTTCAGTAGCCGCCCGACCCGTCGCAAGCCCATCGTTGTCGCCCAGGGCGAGGTCCGTCACGGTATGGTGCAGCTGGATGGTCTGCTGCGTTTCGATTCGCTCGACCGCTTTGCGCACTGGCTGGCACGACCTGCGATCTGGCTGGGCGGGTTCGACCTGCCTTTCGGCCTGCCGCGTGAACTGGTGGAAACACTCGGTTGGCCGATCACCTGGGATGCCTGCATGCGCCACTACGCGGCCCTGGACCGACCAGCGATCCGCGCGCAGTTCAAGGCTTTCTGCGACTCTCGCCCTGCAGGTGGCAAGTTCGCACATCGCGCAACCGACCGCCCGGCAGGGTCAAGCCCCTCGATGAAGTGGGTCAATCCCCCTGTGGCCTATATGCTGCATGCCGGCGTGCCCTTGCTGCTGGATGCCGGCGTCCATCTGCCTGGCTTGCAGACGTCGCCGACAACGCGGCCCGACCGCATTGCGCTGGAGGCCTACCCCGGGCTGCTTGCGCGCGAGGTGTTGGGCCGACGCAGCTACAAGAGTGATGATCGGTCGCAACAGAACGGGCAGCGACACCAGTACCGGGACGAACTGCTGCGCGCTCTGGCACACGGGCACACGCGCCTGACACTGCGGCTGTCGCTGACGGCTGCCCAGCATACCGAACTGGTGACCGATGGCAGCGGTGACCTGCTGGATGCGACCCTGTGTCTGGTGCAGGCCGCCTGGGCTGCGGATCGGGGTTGGCCGATGTTCGGTCTGCCAAGCGGATTGGACCCGCTGGAAGGCTGGATCATCACGGCCGAGCCGGCCGGATGAGGGTCAGGTCTGCTTGGGCAGTACGGAGTCTTCCATCTTGGCGGCCAGTTGGGTGATGGCCAGGGCAGCTGGGCAGCCGGGCATGGCCTGCATCAGCAACTGGCGGCGCATCACGGCCTGACGCACCGAAGTGTCGGCCGGAATATCAGCCAGATGCACAAGGCGCACACCCTTGCCTGGCTCGGTCACCACGAAGCGGTCGAGCACCTGCTGCAATTGGCTCGTGATCGCGCGGCCATCGCCCAGGCGTGCCGTCTGGTTGATCACCATGTGGATGGAGGTGCGCTTCTGCTGCGCAGCGAGCACCTTGATGGTGGCATAGGCGTCGGTCAGCGATGTCGGTTCGGGTGTCGCAACCACCAGCACCACAGAGGCGAGCGATACAGCAAACAGAACCACATCGGAAATGCCGGCGCCGGTGTCGAGCAACAGCACGTCATAGTGCGGGATCAGCCCGCTGATGATGCGCAGGAACTCATCGCGTACTTCGGGCGTCAGCCGCGAATACTCGACCATGCCCGAGCCGGCCAGCAACACCGAGAATCCACCCGGCGCCCGGATGATTGCCTCCTCCAGCTTGGCCTTGCCCGTGAACACATCATGCAGCGTGACCTTGGGGTACAGGTTGAGCACCACGTCCAGATTGGCCAGGCCCAGGTCGGCATCGAGCACCAGCACCCGGTGCCCACGCTTGGCCAGGGCGGCCGCCAGGTTGGCTGAAACGAAGGTTTTGCCCACGCCCCCCTTGCCGCTGGTAACCGCCATCACCTTGCCACTGGGTTTGAGCGGGATTGCCGGCATCGACACATCGCTGACAGGGGCCTCTTGCCTTCCGCCGATACCGATGCCTGTGCCCGTTGCGCCGGTTGGCGCAGCACTTTCCGACGGCCGTTCGGTGCTCATGCCTGTATTCCCTGGATACCGCCATTGGCGGATTCGCCGGCGGCGCGTTCGATCCAGGCGGGTTCACCGATGGACAAATGACCAAACAAAAGACTTTTCTCCTCTGCACTCACTGCAATGACCTGCTGATGGTCGATACACACCCGATTGCGCCCGTCGGACTTGGCCCGGTAGAGCATGCTGTCGGCACGCTCGATCCACAACGCCGCCGTGGAACGGACCCACTCGGGCGCGTAGGCACCGCCAATGCTGATGGTGGCCTTGACGCTGACCAGCGGGCCGGCCTTGATGGTCAGCGACTCGACTGTCTGGCGGATCCGCTCCGCCACGGCCTGGCCCACATTGACCAGGCAGTTCGGTAGCACCACGGCGAATTCTTCCCCTCCGTAGCGGGCCACGGTGTCCATGGGGCGAATGCAGCCCGCAAGACACTTGGCCACCGCCTGCAGCACGATGTCACCGACCACATGGCCGTGGGTGTCGTTAATCGCCTTGAAGTGGTCGATATCCAGCATCAGCAAAAGCGCCGGCTCGCCAGACCTCGCAACACCGTCGATCTCGCGCTCCAGCACCGAGCGGAAATGGCGCCGGTTGGCAAGGCCTGTCAGGGGATCTTTCAGCGACAACTCGCACAGGCCGTCAATCACGCCTTGGACAAATGCCGTCGGCGACGCCTCCGGGTTGGGCAGCGTGCGGTTGTCGCCGTGTTCCAGCAGCGCACGTGCATCGCCCAAACGCAGATGGCTGATATCCACTACGGACGACGCGATCGTTGATGTCACAGGGCGTTGGTCGAATTAGAGGATGAAAGTTTAACAGGAGGAGGTCGGGCCGAAGCCGGGAAATGGCCGGTGATCAGCCGGTTGCCGCAGGCCTGACTCGCAGACGTCCAGCGTGCCCGGACCGCACCAATCGCGGCCGTTCCAGGTCCTCCACGCTGCGGGGCCTTTGTGCCGACGTGCGCCGGCGCGCGCCGCGGCGAAATTGCGGAGAATCGCAGGATGACCCACCTTCAAATTGCAACCCACAACGGCAGTTTCCACGCCGACGATGTTTTTGGCGTCGCCGTGCTCCAACTGCTGCATCCCGGAGCCGATCTGGTACGAACGCGCGACCCGCAGACCATTGCCCGAGCCGACTTCGCGGTCGATGTCGGCGGCGAATGGGATGCCACTCGCGGCCGCTTCGATCACCATCAGCGCGGATTTTCGGGCGCCCGACCGTCTGGCGTGACGTATGCCAGTGCCGGGCTCGTCTGGGCAGCCTATGGTGCAGCATTGGTCCGCCATGTTTTCAAATTGCAGGATCCCGCGCTGGCACAGGCGATCGCCGTCGACCTGGACGATGCGCTGGTCCAGCACCTTGACAAGGCCGATACCGGCGCATCCCATGGGGCGCCGGGTTTGTTCGGACTGTCGGCATTGCTGGGCCAGTTCAACACCACCTGGGACAATCCGGGCGCGGCCGACAAGGACGGGCAGGCGCACCGGGCCGGCTTTGATCGCGCTGTCGGGCTGACGACCGAACTGCTGCTGGCCGCGCTGGATCAGCTGCGTGCCCGGCACCAGGGTGCACAGCAGGTACGCGATGCACAGCGCCTGCAGGCTGGGCGTGTGTTGCTGCTGCTACGCGCCAGTCTGCCGTGGAAAGAGGTCGTCAGCCTCGAGATGCCCGAGGTGCTGTTCGTCGTCTACCCGGACTCTACCGATGCGCAGCACCAGCTGCATGTGGTGACAGTCGGGCCGCACTCTTTTGCAGCCCGCAAGGACCTTCCGGGCGCCTGGGCCGGACTGCGTGGCGGCGAGTTGGCGGCGGTGTGTGGCGTGCCGGACGCCGTGTTCTGCCACAACGGCCGTTTCATCGCTGGTGCGGGTTCACTGCGGGGGGCGCTGCGCATGGCCGAGCTGGCCGTGGCCGCCGAAGCCTGACGCAGGCCGGAAGGTCGTTGCGGCGGCTCATGCGGTGCCGCACACGGGGCAACGGGTGTGGCGCGGCAGGGACACCTCGGTCCACTCCATTGCGCGGCCATCCAGCATCAGCAGCCGGCCTGCCAGCGAACGGCCGGCACCACTCAACAGCTTGAGCGCCTCGGCCGCCTGCAGTGTGCCAATGATGCCCACCAGGGGCGCGAAGACGCCCATGGTCGCGCAGCTTATCTCTTGGACATCGGCATCAGGTGGAAACACACAGGCGTAACAGGGCGAGTGGCCATCGCGGCTGTCGTAAACACTGATCTGCCCGTCGAACCGCACGGCGGCACCAGACACCAGAGGCCTGCGGTGCTTCACGCAGGCCACATTCACGGCCTGGCGGGTCATGAAGTTGTCGCTGCAGTCAAGTACCACGTCGACCATGGGGACCAGCGTATCGAGCAGTGCCTGGTCGGCGCGCTGCTGCAGCGTATGTACCCGGACGTCGGGATTGATCGCGGCAATGGCCTGGCCGGCCGAAGTCACCTTGGCTTGGCCGATGCGCGCGGTGGTGTGGGCCACCTGGCGTTGCAGGTTGGTGAGGTCGACCGTATCGTGGTCGACCAACGTGATCTGACCGACCCCGGCCGAACCGAGGTACAAGGCGACTGGCGAACCCAGCCCGCCGGCACCGATCACCAGTGCGTGGGCTGCACGGATGCGTTCCTGACCATCGACGCCAACCTCATCGAGCAGGATGTGCCGAGAGTACCGCAGCAGCTGGTCGTCGGTCATCGGCGCGGCCCGGGCGGCTCAGCGCCTAGTTTTCCTTGGGTGCATCCTTACGTTCGGTCAGGGTCTTGCTGACCATGACCGGGCGACCCTTGAGCTGGTTCAGGGCCTGCGCCAGCGGGAAATCTTTTTCGCTACCGAACTCGGGCATGCGGCGTTCGGCCACCGGCTTCTTGGCTTCTTCTTCGAGCCGCTTGCGGGCCTCCTCGCGGGCCTTTTCGCGGTTGGCGTCCTTCTTTTCTTCGCCCTGGCCGCTGTTGAGATGCTTTTCGAGATCTGCTTCGCGGGTGCGCAGCGCAGAAAACAGGTTGCCTTCCTCGGTTTCATCGACCATGATGTCCGGCAAGATGCCCTTGGCCTGGATCGAACGGCCGCTCGGAGTGTAGTAGCGGGCGGTGGTGATCTTCAGGCCGGTATCGGGGCCGAGCGGGCGCACGGTCTGCACCGAACCCTTACCGAAGGTCTGGTTACCCATGATGGTGCCGCGCTTGTAGTCCTGGATCGCGCCTGCCACGATCTCGCTGGCAGAGGCGGACCCTTCGTTGACAAGCACCACGAGCGGCACATTCTTCAGGGCGGCCGGCAGACGCTTGAGCAGATCCGGGCTGCCACGCCGCTGGTAGTACTCGGGTGAGGCCTTGTAGGTGAATTTGCTTTCGGCGAGTTGTCCGTTGGTCGAGACCACATTCACGTTTTCCGGCAGGAACGCGGCCGAGATTGCCACCGCGGCGTCGAGCAGGCCGCCCGGGTCGTTGCGCAGGTCGAGCACCAGACCTTTCAGGTTGGGCTCCTGCTTGTAGACTTCTTCGACCTTGCGCACGAAGTCTTCCACAGTACGTTCCTGGAACTGGCTCAGGCGGATCCAGGCATAACCGGGTTCCATCACCTTGCCGCGCACGGACACGGTGCGAATCTCTTCGCGTGTGATCGTGACCGGGAAGGTGCGGTTCTCGTCCTTGCGGAAGATCGTCAAGGTGACCTTGGTATTGGGTTCGCCGCGCATCCGCTTGACGGCCTCGTTGAGGGACAGGCCCTTGACGGCCGTGTCGTCCACGCGGGTGATCAGGTCATTGGTTTTGAGGCCGGCACGAAAGGCCGGTGACCCCTCGATCGGTGAGACCACCTTGATCAGCCCGTCTTCCTGGGTTATTTCAATACCGACGCCGACAAATCGGCCAGCGGTGCCCTCGCGGAATTCCTTGAACGACTTCTTGTCGAAGTACTGGGAATGAGGATCCAGGCTGTTGACCATGCCTGAAATGGCGTCGGTGATGAGCTTTTTCTCATCGATCGGCTCCACATAGTCGCTCTTGACCATATTGAAGACCGCCGCGAGTTGCTGCATTTCCTCCAATGGCAGGGGGCCGAACGTGCCCCGCGCGACCGTTTGCAGTGAGACAGTGGTCAAAGCACCGGCGACGACGCCGATCGATACCCAGCCTGCGATTTTCAATTTATGGCCCATGATGATTCCTCTTGCAGGTCAATATACACCTTGGAGCCGCTGGCGGCGCACTGGTTCCGTGAGCCCTTGGCAATCCAGGGCTCTTGTTGCCGTGAAATGGGCAGGTTTACTCAGGATTTACCTTGGGCCGCCACCGCCGCCGCCGCCGTGGCGACCGCAGCCTCGTCGCCAAGGTAGCCATGGCGCAGAGGCTGCAGGTTCTGGTCGAGTTCATAGACCAGCGGAATGCCGTTGGGAATGTTCAGGCCGACGATGTCGTCATTGGATACCCCGTCCAGGTACTTCACCAGCGCCCGGATCGAGTTGCCGTGTGCTACGACAACGACCCGTTTGCCGCTGCGAATGGCCGGCGCGATCGATTCTTTCCAGAACGGCATCACACGTTCCACCGTGTCCTTGAGACACTCGGTGAGCGGCACCTGGCCGGGCTGCAGCCGCGCATAACGGATGTCGCCACGCTCGCTGCGCGGGTCGTCCGGCGCCAGCGGTGGCGGTGGCGTGTCGTAGCTGCGGCGCCAGGTCATTACCTGTGCATCCCCGTATTTGCGCGCCGTGTCGCCCTTGTTGAGTCCCTGCAGGGCGCCATAGTGGCGTTCATTGAGACGCCAGCTGTGCACGACCGGTAGCCAGGTGCGGTCCATTTCATCGAGGCAGTGCCACAAGGTACGGGTGGCGCGCTTGAGTACGCTGGTGTAGGCCAGGTCGAACTCGAAGCGTTCCTGGCGCAGCACACGGCCGGCGTTCTTGGCCTGCTCGATGCCGGTCGGGGTGAGGTCGACATCGGTCCAGCCAGTAAAACGGTTTTCAAGGTTCCAGGTGGATTCTCCGTGGCGAATCAGGACGAGCTTGTGCATGGTTTGCGGGAATTGGTGGTTCGGGGTCGGTGGGGGCTGCGGGCTCATTCTAAAATGCGCGATTTACGCCGGCCTCGGGGCTTGGTGTTCATCTACAGGACCCCACCGTGAAATTCATTGTCGACAACTGGATGTTATTGGCCGTTGCGCTGTCGTCGGGGGCCATGCTGATGTGGCCGGTCATCCAGGGCGCGACCCAGGCCGGTCTGACGCCGGCAGGCGCAGTGCAGCTTATCAACCGCGAAAAGGCGGTGGTCATAGACGTCTGCGAGGTCGAGGAGTTTGCCGCCGGCCATGTCACGGGCTCCAAGAACGTGCCGCTGGGCCTGCTGGAGGACAAGCTCCCCGGTGCCGTCAAGAACAAGGCCCTGCCGATGATCCTGGTGTGCAAGTCGGGCGCCCGCTCCGGGCGTGCCGTAGCGATCGCCAAGAAGCTGGGCTACGACAATGTGCAGTCGCTGGGCGGTGGTCTCGGCGCCTGGAAAGCCGCCAACCTTCCCCTCGAAAAGGCTTGAACACCGCCATGCAGAACGTGAAGATGTACACCACCGCCGTTTGCCCGTATTGCATCCGGGCCAAGCAGTTGTTGACTGCCAGGGGCGTCGCCCACATCGAAGAGGTCCGCATCGACCTCGATAACGAGGCACGCGCCACCATGATGGCGGTGACCGGGCGTCGGACCGTGCCCCAGATCTTCATCGGTGACACCCACGTGGGTGGCTGCGATGATCTGGTGGCGCTCGACAGCAGCGGCGGCCTAACGCCGCTGCTGGGCGCCGCCTGACGCTCCGGCACCCTGCCGGCACCTGAGATACTCTGCTCCCGTTCCGGGTGACTGGCTGGCCGCGACTGCTGTGGCCGGCTAGCACCCGAATTCCCCCAACCTGAAGGCATTTTCCCATGGCTGACGACAACAACCCGGTTTTCCAGATCCAGCGTGTATATCTCAAAGAGTCCTCGCTGGAGCAACCCAATTCGCCTGGTATTCTGCTCGAAAAGGAGCAGCCCTCGGTCGACATACAGCTTGGCGTCGAGGCCAACGGCGCCGCCGACGGCGTGTTTGAAGTATGTGTCACAGCCACCGTACACACCAAGATCAAGGACCGCACGGTGTTTCTGGTCGAGGTCAAGCAGGCCGGCATTTTCGAAATCCGCAACATCGCCGATGAGCAGATGAGCCAGATCATGGGCATTGCATGCCCGCAGATCGTCTACCCTTACCTGCGCGCCAATGTAGCCGACCTGATCCAGCGCAGCGGCTTCCCGCCGGTGCACCTGTCGGAAATCAACTTCCAGGCCATGTACGAGCAGCAGCGCGCGCAGGCGGACGGCGCGGCCGCCCAGATCACCCAGTAACCGCGGCCGGCTGTTTCCCGCGCAGGTGCCACCAGCGATGCAGATCGCGGTCATCGGAGCCGGCGCCTGGGGCACCGCATTGGCGATCAGCGCCAGCACGCGCGGCCATTCGGTCAGCCTGTGGGCGCGTGATGGCGCCCAACTGAGCGCCATGCAGCAGGCGCGCGCCAATGCCAGGTATTTGCCAGGTGCTGCTTTCCCGCCCGATTTGCAGCTTGCCCAATGGGCGGCACCCCAAGCCGTGGGCCTGTCGGCCCAGGATCTGCTGGTCGTCGCCACACCGATGGCTGCACTGCGCAGCGTGCTGGAGCAGCTGCGGGGGCTGCCAGTGCCGGTGGTGTGGTTATGCAAGGGCTTCGAAATGGCCCTGGATGGCGCGTCGTCGGTCGGCTTGATGGCCCATGAAGTGGCCTTGCAATGCGCTGGCGACCTGCGGGTCGGGGTGCTGAGCGGCCCGAGTTTTGCGCAGGAAGTGGCGCGCGGCCAGCCGACCGCCCTGGTGGCCGCCAGCGCCGACCCGCAGGTGCGTGCCGTGCTGGTTCAGGCCTTCCACAGCCCCAGCCTCCGGATTTACGCCAGCGATGACATCGTGGGGGTGGAGGTCGGCGGTGCGGTCAAGAATGTGCTGGCCATCGCCACCGGCCTGTGCGACGGCCTGCAGCTCGGGCTGAATGCCCGCGCTGCCCTCATCACCCGCGGCCTGCACGAGATGACGCGGTTTGGCCTGGCACTCGGCGCCCGGGCCGAAACCTTCACCGGGCTCAGCGGGCTGGGTGACCTGGTGCTTACTTCCACCGGCGACCTGTCGCGCAACCGCAAGGTCGGGTTGGCCTTGGCAGGCGGCCAGACGCTGGACCACGCCATCCAGGCGCTCGGCCATGTGGCCGAGGGGGTCTACTGTGCCCGCACCGTGGTGCAGCGCGCGGGTCAACTGGGGGTGGACATGCCCATCTGCTCGGCGGTGAATGCGCTGCTGGAAGGGCGCACCACTTCCCGGCAGGCCGTGGCGGCGCTCATGGCGCGCGAGGCACGCGATGAAATCCGCTCCTGAGGGCGGCGATCAGGCCACGTTGTAGGCCAGCCGCACATAGATCGGCGCAAACGATTCGGCCTGGGTGATCTCGATCAGTGTTTCCTTGGCCAGCTCCAGCAGGGCCAGAAAAGTCACCACCAGCACCTGCGGGCCGCGCGCAATGTCGAACAGGTGTTCGAATTCGACGAACTTCTGACCCTGCAGGTGGCGCAGCACAATGCTCATGTGCTCGCGCACAGACAACTCCTCGCGCGAGATGTGGTGGTGCTGGACCAGGCGTGCACGTTGGAGGATGTCGCGCCAGGCCGCCTGCAGGTCGGCCATGTTGACGTCAGGAAAACGCGGCTGCATCGCCTGCTCGATGACCACTTGTGCCTTGAGGAAATCGCGCCCGGACTGCGGCACCGCGGCCAGTGCGGCTGCAGCCAGCTTGATCTGCTCGTATTCGAGCAGCCGGCGCACCAGTTCGGCGCGCGGGTCCTCGGGTTCCTGGCCTTGGGCTACCTTGCGCGGCGGCAGCAACATGCGCGACTTGATCTCGATGAGCATGGCTGCCATGAGGAGGTATTCGGCCGCCAATTCCAGGTTGCGGCCGCGGATTTCGTCTACATAGACCAGGTATTGGCGTGTGACACCCGCCATCGGGATGTCGAGAATATTGAAGTTCTGCTTGCGGATCAAGTACAGCAGCAGGTCCAGCGGGCCTTCGAAGGCCTCCAGGAAGACCTCCAGTGCATCTGGCGGGATGTACAAATCCTGCGGCATCGAGAACAGCGGTTCGCCATACAGCCGGGCCAGTGCGACCTGGTCCACGACATCCGGCATGGCGGCCGTCGGCGGTAGCTCCGCGCCCCTCTCCGAGGGCCGTTCCATCACGATGGCGCTCAGTCAGGAGCCGTCAGTCTGGTAGACGTAAGGCTTTTGCGGCACCTGGGCCCTCTGGTACTCGCTCCAGGTGCTGTGGTCCACCGGTTTGTCCCATAGCAACTCGCGGCCCTGGCGCTGGCTGGCTTCCAGGCTCGGTTTTTCCCGTTTGAGCTGCGAGATGAACTGGGTGATCTCGGATTCGTAGTCGGGGCGGCGGAATATGGACATGGGCGGGGACCTCTTCAGCCCATTTTACAAGTGCGCCTGCCACAGCCGGCACCCGGTGCCGATGGCGGCGGTAGGCGCCCGACTACAGACTAACCCGGTATGCAGCCGATAACCCCTTCGATACACTGGATCGATGGACGCGCCAACGACCCTTCTTCTGGCCCTGTCGGGTCTGCTGTTGCTGCTTGCCGGTGGGGGTGCAGCGGTCTGGCTGTGGCTGCGTCGCCTGCGCCAGCGCGACCGCTTTGCCCACACTGCAGAGTTTGAGTCCACCCTGGCCCACCAGCAGCACGAAGTCGAGGCGCTGCGCCATCAAGTACGCGCCGCAGAAACGCGCCTGCGGGAGGTCATCGATGCCGTGCCGGCCGGGGTGGCGATCTACGACAACCAGGACCGGCTGCTGGCCTTCAACCGCGAGGTCGCACGCCAGCACCCGTATTCGGGCAGGGGCACGACCATCGGCGAGACCTACGAGACCTTGGTGCGGCGCGCCTTGCAGGCGGGTCAGATTCCGGACGCCATCGGCCGCGAGGAGGAGTGGCTGGCACTGCGTCTGGCCGGACGCAGTGCGCTCCGTGCGCCCTTGCAGCGGCATATTGACCACGGGCCCTGGGCGCATCTGTACGAGACCCGCACGCCTTCAGGCTACCTGGTGATGGCCCGCCTGGACCTGGCCCCATTGGTCGAGAAAGGCTTGGCGCTGGAACGTGCCCACGAACAACAACTCCGACTGTCCACCACCGATGGGCTGATCGGCATTGCGAACCGGCGCCAGTTCGACGTCACGTTGCAGCACGAATGGCAGCGCTGTGCCCGCAACCAGTCGAGCCTGTCGCTGCTGATGGTCGACATCGACTATTTCAAGCTCTACAACGACCACTATGGTCACCTCGGTGGCGACGAGTGCCTGCGCCAGGTGGCCCGCATCCTGGGCCTGTGCGTGAAGCGCTCCGGTGAGTTGGTGGCCCGTCATGGTGGCGAGGAATTTGCGCTGCTGCTACCCGCCATCGACCTGGCAGAGGGCCGGCGGGTGGCCCAGCGTTGCCTGCACGAGATGCTCAACGCGAGGATTCCGCACGCCGGGTCGCCGGTCTCGCCCTGGCTCACGGTCAGCATCGGGGTCGCCACCATCGTCGCCGCACCCGGGCGATCGCCTGCTACGCTGGTGGACGAAGCGCTGGCGTCCCTCGGCCGCGCCAAGGAAGGGGGTCGCGCCCGGCTTGAAGTGGCCGATCCCTCGCCTGTCAGCTCCCCGGTATCGATGCCCGCGCCGCTGTAGCGGCCGGCTTCAGCGCACCCGCATGCCCGGCTGCGCGCCCGGCCAGGGTTCCAGTACGTGGATGCCCGGTGTGGCTTTCTCCTCGGCATGGCTGGCTGCCAGTACCATACCCTCGCTCACCCCGAACTTCATCTTGCGAGGTGCCAGGTTGGCCACCACCACGGTCATCTTGCCGATCAGCGCCCCGGGCTGGTAGGCACTGGCGATACCGCTGAACACATTGCGCAGACGGCCTTCGCCCACGTCCAGCGTGAGGCGCAACAGCTTGGTGGAGCCCTCCACCGGTTCGCACTGGACGATTTGCGCGATACGCAGATCGATTTTTGCAAAGTCGTCGATGCTGATCAGGGGCGCAATCGCCTCGCCGCCGGGTAGCGCTGGCGCAAATCCTTCGGCCGCCGGTGGCTCGAACAGCGCGTCGAGCTGCTGGCGTTCGACGCGTTGCATCAAATGCTGATAGGCCCCCACGGCGTGGCCTGCGCCCAGGGGCATGGCCGCGTTCAACCAGTCCAGCGCCGGTGTGTTCAGGAATGCCTCGGCCTGACGCGCCAACTGCGGCAGCACGGGCTTGAGGCAGGCGGTCAGCACGCGGAACATCTCGATGCAGGCCGAGCAGGCCACCGCCGCCGCGTTGCCTTTGCCCTCCTTGACGAGTTTCCAGGGCGCGGCGGCGTCGAAGCGCGCATTCACGGTGTCGGCAACGGCCATGATCTCGCGCAACGCGCGCGCGTAGTCGCGCGACTCGTAACCAGCGCGCACCGACGCGACCAGCCGGCTGGCCTCCTGGGCCAGGCTGCCATCGGCATCGCAGGCCACCAGATGGCCGCCAGGCAGAAACTTGACAGCCCGGCTGGCAATGTTGACGTACTTGCCGACCAGATCGCTGTTGACCCGCAGCACGAAGTCCTCGGCGTTGAACTCGATGTCTTCATTGCGGCCGTTGAGTTTGGCTGCGAGGTAGTAGCGCAGCCACTCCGGGTTCATGCCCAGGCCCAGGTACTTGAGCGGGTCGAGCCCGGTGCCACGGCTCTTGCTCATCTTCTCGCCGTTGTTGACGGTCAGGAAGCCGTGCACGAACACGTTATCAGGCGTCTTGCGGCCGCTGAAGTGCAGCGTAGCCGGCCAGAACAGCGTGTGAAAGGTGACGATGTCCTTGCCAATGAAGTGGTACTGCTCCAGAGCCGGATCGGCCATGTAGGTGTCGTAGTCCTGGCCGCGCCGCGTCAGCAGGTTCTTGAGCGACGCCAGATAGCCGATCGGGGCGTCCAGCCAGACGTAGAAGTACTTGCCGGGCGCGTCGGGGATCTCGATGCCGAAGTAGGGCGCGTCGCGGCTGATATCCCAGTCGCCCAGGCCTTCGCTGGTGCTGCCGTCGGCATTCTGGCGCGGCGAGAACCATTCCTTGACTTTGTTGGCCACTTCGGGTTGCAAGCGCCCGTCCTGGGTCCAGCGTTGCAGGAATTCGACGCAGCGCGGGTCGGACAGGCGAAAAAAGAAATGTTCGGAGCTCTTGAGCACCGGCGTGGCGCCGGACAGTGCCGAGTAGGGCCGTACCAGATCGGTGGGCGCATAGACGGCTCCGCAGTTCTCGCAGTTGTCTCCGTATTGATCCTGGGTGCCGCACTTGGGGCACTCGCCCTTGATGAAGCGATCGGGCAGGAACATGTTTTTCTCGGGGTCGAAAAACTGCTCGATGACGCGGGTGGCAATCAGACCAGCCTGTTGCAGGTCGCGGTAAATTTGCTGAGCCAGCGCGTGGTTTTCGGGCCCGTCGGTCGAATACCAGTTGTCGAAAGCGATGTAGAAGCCGTCGAGGTACGGCTTGCGGCCTGCCGCAATATCGGCCACGAACTGCTGCGGCGTTTTGCCGGCCTTCTCGGCCGCAATCATGATCGGTGCGCCGTGGGCGTCATCGGCACAGACGAAGTCGACGGCGTTGCCCTGCATGCGTTGGTGGCGCACCCAGATGTCCGCCTGAATGTACTCCATGATGTGGCCGATATGGAAATTGCCGTTGGCGTACGGCAACGCGGTGGTCACGAAGAGTTGGCGGGGCATGGGTGAGCGTGCGGGAGCGCGTGAAATGCAGAGCCCCTGAGTTTAGTCGCGCTGCTGTGGTGGTGGCACCCGCGCGCCACCCTTCATCGTGGCCGCAGCGGGTCGCGTCGGCGTTCGACAAAGTCCCGGTCTCTTCCGGCAGGGTCAGCCGTTGGATCCTGCCAGCCCCACAGCCCACAGATGGCTGCGCGCTGGCGCAGCGCGTCGGCCCGGCCCAGCGCCATCAGCTCCTGGGTGAAGCCGCGCTCGAACAATAGGTAACTGGCCAGTACAGCCCCCTTGGCGTCGGTCTGGTCGGTCGAAACGCCGACACCACCCAACAGGGTTCGCACCGAACGGGGCAGATCGCGGACATGCCGCGCAGCGATCGCGTCGATGCGTTGTGATGGCGCGACCACGACCAGTTCGACCGGCCGCAGGTCGCTGCCCTTGCGCGCGTGCGGCGGCACGAGTCCGATCGTGTGGTTGATGCGGCGCACCCGTTCGACATCCACCGCCAGCGCGTCAAGAAAGATGTTCGACAAAGTGTGCCCGGCAATTTGCGCCAGCGTCGGGTAGCTGTTGGGCGGTGCATCGCGGTGGTCGCAGCGGGGTTCGGTCATGCGTCCTGCGCCCACCACCAGGATCCGATCGGCTCCCAGATGGATGGCCGGAGACACCGGTGCCGATTGGCGCATGGAGCCGTCGCCGAAATACTCGATCCGGCCGTTCAGGGGCAGCGCCGCGGCCGGAAACACGAAGGGGATTGCCGACGATGCCAGCAGGTGCTGGTGGGTGATGTGGTCGCGTATCGCATAGCGTTGCGAACGGACCCAGGGCTGCAGCTCCGGCGCGCCTTCGAAAAAGGTGACGTGTTCGCCCGAGCTGTAGCTCGATGCGGTGACCGCCAGCGCATGCAGATGGCCGCCACGTACCAGATCCGGCATGCGCTGCAGCGGCACCATTTCGCGCAGCAGCTCCTGCAGCGGCGTGTTGTCGAGCAGCGAACGCGGCCGTAGCCGGCGCCAGCGTGCCAGCAGCCAGCCCAGCGACAACAGGGTCAACCAGCTGGCGCCGCTGCGGGCGATGCCCAGCGAGTCGGCCCGGTAAACCTGCTGGGCGTGGAAATTGCGCCAGACATCGGCCATGTGGCGCACTGCGGCGTCGAAATCGTCGGCCCGACAGGCCAGTGCCGACGCGTTAATCGCGCCGGCGGAGGTTCCGGCGATGATAGGAAACGGGTTGGACTGGCTTGCAGCCCCGCACTGGCGGCGGATGTCTGCCACTGCTTCGAGTACACCGACCTGGTATGCGGCCCGTGCGCCGCCTCCCGTGAGCAGGAGTCCGGTTCGCGACGGGCCAGCGATGTCCGTGTGCATGCGCCGATTATGGATGGACCCGCAGCGGCAGTGCTGCGGCCGGTTTCGCTAGACTACAGTCCTTCAGGAGCAATCAATGGCAGTATCAGAGCAGATGGTGATGGACGCGCTCAAGGGCGTCTTCGATCCCAACACCGGCCGCGACTTCGTGAGCACACGTGCGGTCCGCAACCTCAGCATTACCGACGGCGACGTGGCCTTCGATGTCGACCTGGGTTATCCGGCCAAGAGCCAGATTCCCGCATTGCGCAGGGCGCTGGTGGCCGCGGCCGCGGCCGTTCCGGGGGTCGGCAATGTGTCGGCCAACGTGGCCATGAAGATCCTCCCGCATGCGGTTCAGCGGGGCGTGCAACTGCTGCCTCATGTGAAGAACATCGTCGCGGTGGCCTCCGGCAAAGGCGGTGTCGGCAAGAGCACCACCGCCGTGAACCTGGCCTTGGCGCTGGCTGCCGAGGGGGCGAGCGTGGGGGTTCTGGATGCCGACATCTATGGTCCGAGCATTCCGATGATGATGGGTATCAGCGGCAAACCCGAGAGCGCCGACGGCAAGACCATGGAGCCGCTCGAAAACCATGGCGTGCAGGTGATGTCCATCGGGTTCCTGGTCGCCCAGGACGAAGCCATGATCTGGCGCGGTCCGATGGCCACCCAGGCACTCGAGCAGCTGCTGCGCCAGACCAACTGGCGCGACCTCGACTACCTCATCGTCGACATGCCGCCCGGCACCGGCGACATCCAGCTCACGCTGAGCCAGCGCGTACCGATGACCGGCGCCGTGATCGTCACCACGCCGCAGGACATCGCCTTGCTGGATGCCAAGAAGGGCATCAAGATGTTCCAGAAGGTCGGCGTGCCGATCCTGGGCATTGTGGAGAACATGGCGGTCCATGTGTGCAGCCAGTGTGGCCACGTGGAGCACATCTTCGGTGCCGATGGCGGCAAGACCATGGCTACCGAATACGGCATGGACTATCTGGGTGCGTTGCCTCTGAGCATGCAGATCCGGGTCCAGGCCGACGGCGGCCAGCCCACGGTGGTGGCCGACCCCGAGGGCGACGTGGCGGGCATCTACAAGGCGGTCGCGCGCCGGGTGGCGCTGTCGATTGCAGCCAAGAACCGCGACTTCTCGTCGAAGTTTCCGTCGATCAAGATCTCCAAGGACACCTGACCCGTCCGCCGCCGCGCGAAGTCCTGCCATGAACCTCCTCGGCTCGCTCAAGTACCTGGTGGCGCTGGACGAGCACAAGCATTTCGGGCGCGCTGCGCAGGCTTGTCACATCACGCAGCCGGCGCTGTCCAATGCGCTGCGCGCCATCGAGCAGGAATTCGGCTGCGCGATCGTGACGCGTGGGCGCAGCTTCGTGGGCTTTACGCCGGAAGGCCAGCGTGTGCTGGCCAGTGGGCGCCGCATGCTGCACGAACGCGAGTTGCTGCAGCAGGACCTGCACAGCAGCATCGACCGGCCCGCCGGGGTACTGCGCATCGGTGTGGTGCCCACGGCGGTTCCGATCGCGGCGCGTTTTGCAGCGCGGCTGCAAGCGCGCAACCCTGGCATTGCACCGGTGGTGCTGTCGCTGAGTTCGCCCGAGATCGAGACCGGCCTGGAGAGCCTGTCGCTGGACCTGGGGCTGGGCTATACCGATCGCCTGTCGCAGCGGCACATCCGGCTCGGTACGGTGGCGCAGTACACCGAACACTATTTTCTGGTGCGTCGGGCCACCCGTGCGGGCAGCGGGCGGCTGCAATTCGGCCAGCGGGTGCGCTGGGCCGATGCCGCCGATCTGCCACTGTGCCTGCTGACGCCCGACATGCATAACCGGACGCTGGTCGACAGCGCCTTTGCCGCGGCTGGCGTCACGGTCGTGCCGGTCATCGAGACCAACTCCATCCTGACGCTGGCGCTCAGCGTCGTGGCCGGTGATGTCTGCAGCGTCCTGCCTGGCGCACTGGTCGGCGCCGTGCGCGGGTACGGTGAACTCGAGGCGCTGCCGCTTTCCGACCCCCAGATGCTGACGCCAGTGGGGTTCATGTTCCCGCCCGGCGACCGCCCATCACGCACCCAGGCGGCCGCCCTGGCACTGGCCCGTGAACCCGCATGGCTGGCGCAGGTGACGGCCAACAGCGGTGCTCTGGTTTGACTGCCCGTACCGTAATTCAGTTGTTGAATCGGACGGTGTCGTGATTCAATTGGACGCGCGCCCGGGGTGCCTGCAATACTCAGGTGACCATGATTTCATCCGGCCTGACCCCAGACACCCCGACCGTAGCCCGGGTGACCGTCGACGACCTGCGCGAGCGCATCCGCAGCAAGAGCCGCCTCAAGGGCCGGCAGGCCGATGATGCCTCGATCGCCGAGGTGCGTGCACTCATCGGCCCGCCATCAGACGACGGCCATCGACGCGATCTGCTCATCGAGCACCTGCACAAGCTCCAGGACACCTGGCGCGGCCTGCATGACCGCCATCTGGTGGCACTGGCAAGCGAGATGCGGCTGCCGATGGCCGAGGTCCTGGAAGTGGCCAGCTTCTACCACCACTTTGAGGTACTGCGTGGCGACGCAACGGCGGCGGGTCTGATCGTACGTGTCTGCGATGGCCTGAGCTGCGAGCTCGCGGGTGCCCAGGACCTGCTAGGACGCTTGCCGGCGATCCTGGGCCGCACCGATGTGCGCGTGATTGCCGCGCCGTGCCTGGGGCGCTGCGAGCAGGCGCCGGTGGCAGTCGTGCACCAGCACCCGATCTTGCTGGCTACCGTGGAGCGGGTGCAGGCCGCGGTGGTTGCCTCGGCGATCCATCACCCGGTCGCCAATGGCGACGCTGATTTCGACGCCGCCGGCCATGCCCTGCGCAGCGTGTCGCCGTTGCCCGCCGATGCCCCGGTCGCGCCGGCCTATGCGGGGTACGCGCGTTACCGCGCGCAGGGCGGCTATGCGCTGGCCAGCGCGCTGGCGCAGGGCCGCGAAGACCCCGAGCGTGTGTTGCGCCAGATGGAAGACTCGGGCCTGCGCGGCCTGGGCGGCGCCGGGTTCCCGGCCGGCCGCAAGTGGCGCATCGTGCGCGAGCAGCCGGCCCCCCGACTGATGGCCGTGAACATCGACGAGGGGGAACCCGGCACCTTCAAGGACCGGACCTGGCTGGAACGCGATCCCCACCGCTTTCTGGAGGGGCTGCTGGTGGCGGCCCACGTCGTGGGCATCGACGCCTGCTACATCTACCTGCGCGATGAATACCACGGCTGCCGGGCCATCCTCGAGGCAGAAATCGCCCGCTTGCAGGCCGATCCGCCCTGCGTGCTGCCACGGATCGAACTGCGCCGTGGCGCAGGTGCCTACATCTGCGGCGAAGAGTCGGCCATGATCGAGAGCATCGAAGGCAAGCGCGGTGAGCCGCGCATGCGCCCGCCCTACATCGCACAGGTCGGCCTGTTCGGGCGGCCGACGCTGGAGCACAATTTCGAGACCCTTTATTGGGTGCGCGATATCGTCGAGAAGGGTGCGCAATGGTTCAGCGGGCATGGCCGCCATGGCCGCAAGGGCCTGCGTTCCTTCAGTGTCAGCGGCCGGGTGC